>JACCDG010796971.1_pt1 | contig 119756 bp, 90 predicted proteins | sample 7442471 | NCBI WGS metagenome assembly JACCDG01 (sample SAMN15323444, study PRJNA562643) | freshwater metagenome | isolation source: river surface water | place: USA:Blue River Watershed | collected 2017-08-17
CGGGCACGAAGGCGCCTTCGTCGACGAAACGCTTCGTGACGGTGGCGTCGAAGGGCGCGGTGATGCGGGCGTGGGCGAGGAGGGCCTCAAGGCGCGCGGTCTCGGCCTTGGCTGCGGTGGCGCGGGACTCGGCGGCGTCGAGGGCCTGCTTGACGACGAGGTCGGGCGCCTTCTTCGCGGCGTCACGGGCGCGTGCGGCGTCCCGCTCGGCCAGCGCGGATTCGGCCCGGGCTCGGAGGAGGTCGGCGGAGAGCTCGGGGGACTCGAGTTCGGCCAGGACCTGTCCGGCCTTCACCTTGTCGCCGATCTCGACGCGGATGGCCTTCACGTGGCCGGCGACCTTGGCGGTCAGGGTGACCTGCCGGTAGGGACGCACTTCGCCGAGGAGCTCGACGCTGCGGGTGACGTCCGCCTTGGCTAGGGCGGTCGTCTTGAATTCGGCCGCGTCGGCGGCGCACGCCAGGACGGCGAGGAGGAGCGTCAGGTCACGCTTGATGGGGCGCATGGTGGGTGCTGGAAGGGTCGTCGGGGTCGAGGGAGGGCGAGAGGGCAGCTCGACCGCGATGCAGCGCGGCGTAGGCCGCGGGCACGAGGAGCAACGTGGCTGGGGTGCCGAGGAGCAGGCCGCCGATGACGGCACGTCCGAGGGGCGCGGTCTGCTCGCCCGCCTCGGTCAGACCGAGGGCCATGGGGAGCATGCCCGCGAGCATGGCGCCGGCGGTCATCAGGACGGCGCGCAGGCGTGAGCGGCCGGCCTCTTCGGCGGCGGCGTCGGCGGCAAGTCCGGCCCGACGGCGTTCCTCGGCCGCGGTGACGAGGAGGATGCAGTTGGCGACGGAGACGCCGACGGCCATGATGAGGCCGATGTAGCTCTCGATGTTCAGGGTCGATCCGGTGAGCAGGAGGAGGACGGCGCCTCCCGCGAGGACGGCGGGGATCGGCACGAGCACGGCGAAGGCGGCGCGTACGTTCTGGAAGGACGCGGTGAGGAGGAGCGCGATGACGGCGAGGGCGGCGATCAGGCCGGTGCGCAGGCCGTCCAGCAGCTCGCGCATGGGCGCGACCTGCCCGCGGACGTCGACCTTCACCTTCGCCGGCGGGGCGCCCGCGGCGGCCACGGCGGCATCGACTTTCTCCGCCAAGGTGCCGAGGTCGGATCCGTGGAAGTTCGCGGTCAGGGTGACGAGGCGCTGCATGTTGTACCGGTCATACTGCGCGACGGCGGTGGAGGGCTTCAGGGTGGCGACGGAGCGCAGGAGGACGGGGCCGCGGTCGGCGCCGGCGGGACCGACGGGCAGGTTGGCGATGTCCTCGGCGCTCTTCACCGCGGCGGCGGGCACCTGCACCTGCACCTGGTAGGCGACGCCGTTCTTGGGGTCGGCCCAGTAGTTGGACAGGATGAAGCGGGTGGAGAAGGTCCCGGCGACGACGGAACGCGCGGCCTCGGCGTGACGGAGGCCGAGGCGTCCGGCCTTCTCGCGGTCGATGTTCACTTCAAGGACGGGGTAGTCGAGGGTCTGCGCGAACTGCAGGTCGCGCAGTTCAGGGATCTTGGAAAGTTCGTCACGGATCTTCTCGGCGTGGGCACGGTTGTCCGCGAGGCCCGGGCCGCTGACGGCGACCTCGATCGGGGTGGACGCGCCGAAGCTCATCACGCGGCTGACGATGTCGGCCGGCTCAAAGGAGGCGCGCACGCCGGGCAGCTCCTTGGCGAAACGGGCGCGGAGGCGCTCCTTGGCCGCCGACAGGTCGGCCTTGGCGCCTTCCTTGAGCTGCACCTGCAGGGTCGCCTCGTCGGTGCCGCTGTTCCAGGCGTGCACGAGGTTCACGGGATAGTTGGGCGCATGGACGCCGACGAGTCCGAGGGTGGTTCCGACGTTGGCGGGTCCGAGCTCGGCCTTGATGAGGTCCAGCGCGCGGATGGCGATGGATTCGGTCACGTCGAGGCGGGTGCCGGGCGCTGCACGCAGGCGCACCTGCAGCTGTCCATGGTCGGCCGCGGGGAAGATGTCCTTGCCGAGTCCCGGCACGAGGAACCAGCCGAGGGCCGCTGCCGCGACGATGCCGCTGAGGGCGGCGATGCCGGGGCTGCGCAGGACGGGCGCAAGGAGGCCGCGGTAGAAGGCCGCCAAGGGCGCCATGAAGCCGGCGTCGGCGTGCGAGCCCCCGCGCGGCAGGAGCCAGGCAGCCAGGACGGGCAGGAGGGTCGAGGAAAGGACGTAGGAAGCGGCCATGCTGAAGCCGACGGCCAGCGAGAGGGGCAGGAAGAGGGCGCGCGCGGCTCCCTCCATGAAGAAGGAGGGGATGAACACGGCCACGACGCATAGCATCGCGAGGAGACGGGGCACGGCGGTCGCGGCCACGGCGTTGCGCACGGCCACGGGCGGCGCGAGTCCCTTGGCCAGTTCCTGGTGCACGGCCTCGATGGCCACGGTAGCCTCATCGACGAGGATGCCGACGGCCAGGGCGAGTCCGCCCAGGGTCATGAGGTTGACGGTCTGGCCGCAGAGCCAGAGTCCGGTCACCGCGGTCAGGAGGGCGAGGGGGATGTTGACGACGACGATCAGGGTGCTCCGCACGTCGCGCAGGAAGGCCAGCACCATGAGTCCGGTCAGCACGGCGCCGAGAATCGCCTCAAGCAGGAGGTCGTCGATGGCCCGACGGACGACGGGGCTCTGGTCCATCTCGTAGCTGACCTTGACGTCTTCCGGCACGGCGGCCTGGAAGCGCGCGAGGTTCGACTTCACATGGCCGACGACGTCGAGGGTCGAGGCGTCGGCGCGCTTGGTGACGGGGATGTAGACGGTGCGACGGCCGTCGGCTAGGGCGTGGCTGGTCACGACGTCGGCCCCGTCGACGACGGTGGCGACGTCGCGCAGGAGCACGGCCGCGCCGGCGCCCGGCCTGATCGGCACAGTCTCAAGCTCACGGATGCTCTTCACCGTGGCGTTGATGGGCACCTGCAGGTTGAGGTCACCCTGCGCGAGGTTGCCGGTCGGGGCGATGGTGTTGGCGCCGGCCAGGGCGGTCGCGACCTCCTCGGGCGTCACGCCGACGCTGCGCAGGCGGTCAGGGTCGAGGTTGACGAGGATGGTGCGCGCGCTGCCGCCGAAGGGCGGCGGGGCCGACACGCCGGGCAGGGTGGCGAAGAGGGGGCGTACGGTGTTCAGCGCGACGTCCTGCAGCTGGGCGACGCTGCGGGTCGGGCTGGTGAAGACGAGCTGTCCGACCGCAACGCTACCGCCGTCGAAACGCATGATGAAGGGCGGCACGGTGCCGGGCGGCATCATCGCACGGGAACGGTTTACGTAGCCGACGACCTCGCTCATGGCCTGCGCCATGTCGGTGCCGGGATGGAACTGCAGCTTCATCACCGCGGCGCCCTGGATGTTGCGCGATTCGACGTGCTCGATGCCGGTGATGTACAGGAAGTGGTACTCGTAGAAGAAGGTGAGGAAACCCTCCATCTGCGCGGCGTCCATGCCGCCGTAGGGCTGGGCGACGTAGACGGTCGGGACGTTGAGGGGCGGGAAGACGTCCTTGGGCATGCGCCGGACGGCGACCACGGAGGTCAGCACGAGGGCGACGACGGCCGCCACGACGGTGACGGGACGGCGCAGGGCGGCTTGGAGCAGGCTCATGGGGCTCCGACAGGCAACCCCCGGCGTCCGAACGAGTCAACCGAAGGAACTGTCACGAATGCGTCACGGAGGCTCAGGCGAGCAGCTCCTTGAGGACCCTGCAGGGCTCCACTCCGGTCAGCTTGGCGTCCAGACCTTGGAATTTGTAGGTGAAGCGGGCGTGGTCCACCCCCAGGAGGTGCAGCATGGTCGCGTGCAGGTCGTGGACGGTGGATACGCCGTCCACGGCGGCGTAGCCGAGTTCGTCGGTGGCTCCGGTCTGGAAGCCGCGCTTGAGGCCGGCCCCGGCCAGCCAGACGGACATGGCCTTGTTGTGATGGTCGCGTCCGACGGGCCCCTTGTTGCCTTGCTTCATGGGCGTGCGTCCGAACTCGCCGGACCACACGATCAAGGTGTCTTCGAACATGCCGAGGCGCTTCAGGTCGGTGATCAGCGCCATGCACGCGCGGTCGACCTCCTTGGCGCGCAAGGGCAATTCTTCCTTCAGGAGGCTGTGGTGGTCCCAGTCACGGTGATAGAGCTGGATGAAGCGCACCCCGCGTTCGGCGAGACGGCGCGCAAGGAGGCAGTTGGAAGCGAATGAGCCGTCGCCGGGCTCGCATCCGTAGAGCGCGAGGGTCCTCGGATCCTCTCCCCGCACGTCCATGAGTTCCGGCACGCTGGCCTGCATGCGGAAGGCCATCTCGTACTGGGAGACGCGGGTCGCGATCTCGGGGTCGTCGACGACGCCGGCGCGCCGGCGGTTGAGCGCGTTGACGGCTTCGACGTCCGCGCCCTGGGCGTCTCGGCTTACGCCCGCCGGGCTGCCGAGGTAGAGCACGGGGTCGCCGGAAGAACGCAGCTGCACGCCCTGATGCCTCGAGGGCAGGAAGCCGCTGCTCCACTGGCGGGCGGCGATGGGCTGGGGCGACCGCCCCTTGCCGGTGGAGGTCAGGACAACGAAGCCGGGAAGATCCTCGGCCTCGGTCCCGAGTCCGTAGGTCACCCAGGAGCCCATGGAAGGGCGCCCGGCGATCTGGGACCCGGTGTTCATGAACATGTGCGCGGGGTCGTGGTTGATCGCGTCGGTGGTCATGGACCGCACGAGGCAGATGTCGTCGCACACGGATCCGATGTGCGGCAGGAGCTCCGACAGCTCCATGCCCGCCTTGCCATGGCGGCTGAACTTGAACTGGGGGCCCTGGCATAGGAGTTTCTGTCCCTGGAGCTGCGCGAGCTGCTGTCCGCGCGTGAAGCTCTCCGGCATGGGCCGGTCATGCATCTCGGCCAGCTTCGGCTTGAAGTCGAAGAGCTCGAGCTGCGAGGGGCCGCCCGCCATGGTCAGCCAGATGACGCGCTTCGCCTTGGCGGTGTGATGGGCCGCGGAGATCGCGCCTGGTCCACCCTTGGCGCCACGGGTCAGGAGGGAGGCCAGGGCGACCGCGCCCACGCCGCGTCCGGCGCCCCGAAGGAAGACGCGACGTCGGAGGGTGCGATGGTGCGCCTCCGGGCTCACGTGAGGATGCCGGCGATGGGCTTGGAGGGCTCGACGCCGGTCAGCTTGGCGTCGAGGCCCTGGAACTTGTAGGTGAAGCGCTCGTGGTCGACGCCGAGGCAACGCAGCATGGTGGCGTGCAGGTCATGCACGGTGCAGACGTCCTTGACGGCGGCGTAGCCGAGTTCGTCGGTCTCGCCATGAACGATGCCGCCGCGGACGCCGCCGCCGGCCAGCCAGACGGACATGGCCTTGTTGTGGTGGTCGCGTCCGCTGCCGCCCTGGGACATCGGGGTGCGGCCGAATTCTCCGGCCCACACGATGAGGGTCTCGTCCAGCATGCCCCGGCGCTTCAGGTCGGTGATGAGCGCCATGCAGGCCCGGTCGATCTCCTGGGCCTTGAGCGCGACGCCGTCCTTGACGCCGCCATGGTGGTCCCAGTCCTTGTGATAGAGCTGGATGAAGCGCACGCCGCGCTCGGCGAGGCGGCGGGCGAGGAGGCAGTTGGAGGCGAAGGTCCCGTCGCCGGGGACGCAGCCGTAGAGCTCGAGGGTGCGCGCGTCCTCATCCTTGAGGTCCATGAGTCCGGGCACGCCGGCCTGCATGCGGAAGGCCATCTCATACTGCGCGATGCGGGTCGCGATCTCGGGGTCGGCCACGAGGCCGTCGCGACGACGGTTCAATTCGGCGACGGCGGCGATGTCCGCTCCCTGGATGTCGCGGCTGACGCCGGCCGGGCTTCCGAGGTAGAGCACGGGGTCGCCCTTGGACCGCAGCTGGACGCCCTGGTGCCTCGAAGGCAGGAAGCCGCTGCTCCACTGGCGCGCGGCGATGGGCTGGTTCTGTCCGCCCTTGCCGAGGGAGGTCAGCACGACGAAGCCGGGCAGGTCGTGCGCCTCGGAGCCGAGTCCGTAGGTCACCCAGGATCCCATGGAGGGACGTCCGGCGATCTGGGACCCGGTGTTCATGAACATGTGCGCGGGGTCGTGGTTGATCGCGTCGGTGGTCATCGACCGCACGAGGGCGATGTCGCCGAGGACGGAGCCGATGTGCGGGAAGAGCTCGCAGATCTCCGCGCCCTCGCGTCCGAAGCGCGAGAACTTGTGCTGGGGTCCGAAGCACTTGAGCTTCTGGCCCTGGAGCTGGGCGAGCTGCTGACCCTTGGTCATGCTCTCCGGCATGGGCTGGTCATGCATCGCCGCCAGCTTCGGCTTGGGGTCGAAGGTCTCGAGGTGCGAGGGACCGCCGGCCATGGAGAGCCAGATGACACGCTTGGCCCGCGCCTTGTGATGGGTCGCGCCGAGGACGCCGGATTCTGCGCCGCGCGCCGCGAGGGAGGCGAGGGCGAGGGAACCGACGCCCTGGGTGGCGCGCCCGAGGAAGGCGCGCCGGGTCACGGCGGAAAGGATCTCGGAAGGAAGGTCAGTCACGGGTGACGGTCTCGTGGAGGTTGAGGAGGACGCGCGCGGCATGGGTCCAGGCGGCGAGTTCGACGGGGTCGCTCTCCTTCGGCGCGGGGCTGAGTCCGACCTGCAGGAGTTTCTTCGCGGACTCCGGATCGGCGCGATAGGCCGTCCGTCTGTCGTTCAGGACCTTGCGCAAGGTGCCGAGTTCGGCGGCATCGGGCTCGCGCTGCACGGCCCTCCGCCAGGCCCAGCGCAGGCGCGCGTCGTCGTCGCCGGTCTGGGCGGCGGCCGCGGCTCCGAAGGCACGGGCGGCCTCGACGTAGGTCGGGTCGTTCAGAAGCACGAGGGCCTGCTGCGGAATGTTCGACCGGGTGCGTTCCGTGCAGGACTCCTCACGGCTAGGCGCGTCGAAGGCCAGGAGGCTGGGATGCAGGAAGGTGCGCTGCCACCAGACGTAGAGTCCGCGGCGATGCTGGGCCTCGCCCTGGTCGTGCACGTACTCACGCACGGGGAAGTTCAGGTTCTCCCAGTAGCGCTCGGGCTGGTAGGGCTTCACGCTCGGGCCGCCGACCTTCGGCACGAGGAGGCCGGACACGGCGAGGGCGTTGTCGCGCACGAATTCTGCGTCGAGACGGAAGGGCGTCTGCCGGGCCAGGGCGCGGTTGTAGGGGTCCGCTTCGCGTTGCGCCGGCGTCGCGACCGAGGCGCGACGGTAGGCGCGGCTGTTGACGATGATGCGCACCATGCGTTTCAGGTCCCACTTGCCGTCCATGAATTCGATGGCGAGCCAGTCGAGGAGGGGCAGGTTGGGCGGAAGTTCACCTTGGGCGCCGAGGTCTCCGGGGTTCTTGCTCAGCGCGGTTCCGAAGAACTGCATCCAGAGGCGGTTCATCGTCACCCGCGCGGTGAGCGGGTTGTCGCGGGAGACGAGCCACTGCGCGAGGTCGAGGCGGCTCGGTTCGCGGCCCTCGAACTTCGGCTGGGGGAGGTAGTGGGGCAGGGCCGCTTTCACGATCTCGCCGGTCTCGTCCATCCAGTTGCCGCGGGGCAGGATGCGCACGGTCCGGGTCTGCGCCGCCTTGGCGGTGACGAGGGTCTTGGGGATGGCGGCTCGGAATACGTCGTGGGCTTTCTGCGCCGCGGCGAGGGCGTCGCGCTCGGACTTCAGGGCCTCGGGATGGAGGGAGAGGTAGTAGTCGCGTAGGACGGCCTTGTCGGCGGCGGTCCGCTTGTCCGCCGGCTTCTTCAGGATGGGCGCGGCCTGGGCGGCCAGCTTCGCGTCGGGATCCTTGCGCTTGGCCTTGGTCTTCTTGGCCGGGGTTTCGGGCGCGGTGAAATCTTTCTCCCAGGTCTCGATCGCGGGGGTCAGGGAGGGATAGGCTGACTCGAGCTGCTTGCGTGCCTGGGCCACGGCGGCCGCGAGTTCGGCCAGGCGCGCGTCCTGCTCAGGGGTCGAGACGAGGATGCCCTCCTCGCGTCGCCCGATGTCCGGCTCATGCACGTCGGCGAAGAACGCGCCGAGGGAGTAGAAGTCCCGCATGGTGATCGGATCGAACTTGTGGTCGTGGCACTGGGCGCAGCCGGTGGTCTGGCCGAGCCAGGCGGCCCCGACGGCGCGCACGCGGTCGGTCAGCATGCGCTGCTGGTAGTCCTTGGCCTGGGCGCCGCCCTCCTCGGTGGTCAGTAGGAGACGGTTGAAGCCCGAGCCGATGAGGGCCTCGCGGCCGCCGTCCGGCAGGAGGTCGCCGGCCACCTGCTCGAGGGTGAAGCGGTCGAAGGGCTTGTTGTCGTTGAAGCTGCGGATGACCCAGTCGCGGTAGGGCCAGACGTTGCGCGGGGTGTCGCTGTGGTAGCCGATGGTGTCGGCGAAGCGCACGACGTCGAGCCAGGTGACGGCCATGCGCTCGCCGTAGTGCGGGCTGGCCAGCAGCCGCTCGACGAGGCGGGCGTAGGCGTCCGGCGATGTGTCCTTCACGAAGGCGTCCACTTCTTCGGGCGTGGGCGGCAGTCCAAGGAGGTCGAGGTGCAGGCGTCGGGCCAGGGTGCGGCGGTCGGCCTCGGGCCCCGGCGTGAGTCCGAGCTGCCTCAGTCCGGCTTCGACGAGGTGGTCGACGCCCTCGGATCCGGCGGGTGCGGCCGGCTTCACGGGTGGCTCATAGGACCAGTGCTGGCGATACTCGGCGCCCTGTGCGATCCACTTGCGCAGGACGGCCTTCTGGCGGTCATCGAGCTTCTTGTGCGAATCGGCGGGAGGCATCCGTTCCTCGGGGTCCTCGGCGTCCAGTCGTTTGGAGAGTTCGCTTTCCTCAGGCTTGCCCGGAATGAAGGCTTCCTTGGCGAGGGCCGCGTCACGCAGGTCGAGGCGCAGCTTGGCCTTGCGATGGCTGGCGTCCGGGCCGTGGCAGTAGAAGCAGTTCTCCGAAAGGATGGGTCGGACGTCGCGGTTGAAGTCCACCTTGTCAGGGAGAGGCGCCGTGGACGAAGCGGCCAGGAACAGGGACAGCAGGGGCATGGGGTTCTGCGTGAACTTAGGAGACCGGCGGCAGGGATAAAGTTTTTATGAGAAGAAGCCCAAGGGGGTGGAGGCATTTGAGAATAGGGACAGGGGCAGGGACAGGGGCAGGGGCAGTTTCTCAGGTGATACGCTGCCAATTTGGCACGTGGGCAATGGGGTGCCTGCTGCCTCTTATTCTCTCGGCCATCCCCCATCTTCCCTTCTCCGTCATTCATCAACTGTCCCCGCCCCCGTCCCTGCCCCTGTCCCTCGCAGCATACCTTTGCACTGTCTCTCTGGTCAACTGAGCCTCTGAGCCTCCGGGCCTCACGTTTATCAAGCGCCAACCCTAGCCCAAGATTCCTTTGACGACCTTGGCGGGCTCGACGCCGGTGAGACGGAAATCGAGGCCCTGGTGACGATAGGTGAAGCGCTCGTGGTCGACCCCGAGGATGTGCAGGACGGTGGCGTGCAGGTCTCGCACGTGCACGGGGTCGGTGGCCACGTTGTAACTGAACTCATCGGTGGATCCGTGGGTGTGCCCGGCCTTCACGCCGCCGCCCGCCATCCACATGGTGAAGCAGCGGGGATGGTGGTCGCGTCCGGCCTCGGGGCTGTCCCACTTGCCCTGTCCGGCCACGCCGCGTCCGAACTCCCCGCCCCAGACGACGAGGGTGTCGTCGAGGAGGCCGCGGCGCTTGAGGTCGGTGACGAGCGCGGCGCTGGGCTGGTCGGTGTCGCGGCAGCGCGCGGTGCACCAGGAGGTGAGGCGGCTGTGGTGGTCCCAGTCGGGATGGAAGAGCTGCACGAACCGCACGCCGCGCTCGATCAGGCGCCGCGCGAGGATGCAGTTGGCGGCATAGCTGCCGGGTCTTCTGGAATCGGGACCGTAGAGCTCGAAGACTTCGTCGGGCTCGTCGGAGAGGTCGGTGAGCTCGGGCACGCTGGCCTGCATGCGGAAGGCCATCTCATACTGGCGGATGCGGGTCGCGACCTCGGGGTCGCCGGTGCGCTCGAAAGTGCCTCGGTTCAGTTCGGCGAGTCCGTCGAGCATCTCGCGGCGGAGTCCGCGGGGGAGGCCCTCGGGGTCGCGCAGGTAGAGCACGGGATCCTTGGCGCTGCGGAGCTTCACGCCCTGGTGACGCGAAGGGAGGAAGCCGCTGCCCCAGTAGTGGTCGTACAGGGGCTGGTCGCTTGGACGCTGCATGCGCGAGAGGAGCACGAGGTAGTCGGGGAGGTCCTTGTTGTCGCTGCCAAGGCCGTAGCTCGCCCATGCGCCGATGCTGGGTCGTCCGGGAATCTGGTTCCCGGTCAGGAACTGGGTCATCGCCGGCGCATGGTTGATCTGGTCGGTGTGCATCGACTTGATGAAGCACAGGTCGTCCGCGATCTTCCGCAGGTGCGGCAGCCATTCGCCGATGGTCGCGCCTGACTTGCCGCAGCGCTCGAAGCGGGTCGCGCCGGGCTTGATCAGCTGGCGCTGGTTCGAGGTCATGGTGGTCAGGCGCTGTCCGCGGCGGACGGACTCGGGGAGTTCGGTGCCGGCCAGGTCGGCCAGGCCGGGCTTGTGGTCGAAGAGCTCGATCTGCGAGGGGCCGCCGGACTGCGTCAGGAAGATGACGCGCTTTGCCTTGGCGGCATGATGGGGCAGGGCGGGGAGGCCGGGTTTCTGCGCCTCGGCGGCGGCGCGCGCCGCGAGGGAGCCGAAGGCCATGGCCCCGAGGGACAGGCCGGCCTGCTGGACGAAGGTGCGGCGATGGAGGCTGAAGGGGTCCATGGTCAGGAGAGTTTGCGGAGGCGGATGGGATAGGTGGAGCCGCTGTTCCATTGGCAGACGATGAGGTCGCCGTCGGTCAGGACGCATACGTCGTGGCAGTTGTTGAAGACGGGAAGGTCCTGCAGCATGGGCTTGAGGCGTCCGTCCACGTATTTCGGTTCCTGTCCGCCGGGGTTGGAGACGACGCGGTCGCGGTCGTCGAGGATGGTGACGAATCCGCGCCCCTGCCACATGCGGTGGTCGTCGGGCTTGGCCCCGAAGCACACACCGGAATAGAGATGACGCCCGGAGATCACGGGACGGGATACGTAGGCGCCCGGGAGGTAGACGCCCCGGACGTGCTTCCCGTCCAGGGTGAACCAGTTGAATTCGTTGCGCACGCGCTCGGTGCACACGAGCAGGGGCTCCGGGCCACGGTCGTCGATCGCCACGCCGTGCGCCTGCATGAACTTTCCGGGATTGGTGGGCTGGGTGCTCTTGCCGCCGAATTTCCCGAGATACTTTCCGGCGCGGTCAAAACGCAGGATGAACTGCGAGCCGTAGCCGTCGGCCACATGGATGTCTCCCTTCGCGTCCACGGCGACCTCGGTCGGGCTGTAAGGGTCGTTCGCCCCGTAGGCGCCGCATTTGCGGGGATCGGTCAGCTCGAGCACGGGCTTTCCGTCGAGGGTGCACTTCACGATGCGGCCGGAATTGCCGGTGAGATAGGCGTGTTCAACGCCATCGGCGCCCTTGGCTAACGTGAGTCCGTGCCCGGTCTTCAGCCCGAGGCTCCAGACGGCCAGCACGTTGCCTTCGGTGTCGAAGACGAGGACGTCGTGCTTGGGATGGTTGGTGATGAGGAAGAGGCGTCCGTCGGCGGACTGGCACATCTCATGGCAGTCCCTGACGGGATGCACGGCGGGGTCGGCCTTGCACCAGAGCTTGTCCACGCGGTAGCGGAAGGCTCCATGCCCGATCACTGCGCCCTGATGCGCAGGCTCGGGCTTGCCCTGCGCCAGCAGGCGCGGCGCCGCCAGCGCTGTCAGGCCGCTGGCAAGGAAGGAACGTCGGGAGAGAGGGGACACGTGAAGATGAAGGATGGAAGATGGAGGATTAATGATGACAGGGGACAGATGACGGGTGGACGGTCGATGAGTGATGAAGGATGAGCGATGGGTGATGGACGGGGACTTTGGTGGTCGGTATGTTGGGCTGCTTCTGGCTAACATCGTCTATCTTACATCGTTCATCGTTTCTTCATCTGTCTCTTGACGCTTACTCATGCGTGATCGTCTCATCGAGGTTGAGGACGAGGCTCGCCACGAGGGTCCAAGCGGCGAGCTCGGCGGGCTCGACGCCAGTCGGGATCCTGCGCTGGCCGACGTCGAGGAACTTGACGGCGGCGGCAGGGTCGGCGCGATAGGTCTCCCGCGCCTTCATCAAGGTTGACCCGATGAGGGCGGCCTCGCGGTCGTTCGCCTCACGGGTCAGGACGCTGCGATACAGGAACTGGATCCTGGTCGCGTCACCGCTCAGCTTGATCGCTCCCGCCGCGAGGGCCTGCGAGGCCTCGAGGAAGGTGGCGTCATTCATCAGGGTCAGGGCCTGCAGGGGGGTGTTGGTCCGGGGCAGCCGGACTTCGCAGGTGCGACGCTGCGCGGTGTCGAACAGGAAGGTCGGCGCGATGGACCGGCGCCAAAAGGCGTAAAGGGTGCGTCGATACTGGGCAGGTCCTTCGCTGGACTCATACTTGAAGCGGCCCATGAAGAGCTCCTCCCACACGCCGTCGGGCTGGTGCGGTCTCACGGGCGGACCGCCGAGGACGGGATGCAGGAGTCCGGAGGCGCGCAGGGCGGCGTCGCGCAGCATCCAGCTGGGTATCCGGTACCGTGAGCCGCGCGCGAGGAGCCGGTTGTCCGGATCCTTGGCGAGCAGGGCGGGGGTGACGGAAGAATCCTGACGGTAGGTCTCGCTGGTCACGATCAGGCGGAGGAGCCGCTTGATGTCCCAGCCGTTCTCACGGAAGTCGACGGCGAGCCAGTCGAGGAGTTCGGGATGGCTGGGGCGCTCACCCTGCAGTCCGAAGTCCTCGACGCTGCGGACGATGCCGTTGCTGAACAGGAGCTGCCAGAGGTGGTTCACGGCCACGCGGGCGGCCAGCGGGTTCTCGGGCGCGGTGATCCAGCGGGCGAGCCCGGCCCGGTCCTTGGGCAGCTCCTGCGGCCAGGGCAGCACGGCCGCGGGCGCGTCACGGCCGACCTTGTCGCCATGCTTGTCCCACACGCCTCGGACGAGGACGAAGGTGTCACGCGGCTGCTTGCGCTCCGCCAGGACCATGACGTTCACCTTGCCGGCCCGCGCCTTGATGTCGTCGAAGTCGCTCTGCGCGCGGTCAAGCGCCGCCCTCGCCTCACGGTAGGGACGATGGTCCGCGAGGAACTGGCTGAAGAGGTCTTCGCGGAGCTTCGGGTCCGCCGCTCCGGTCGCCTTGGCGAGGCGCTCGAGCGGGGTGTCGCCGACGGACGCCACGGCGGGTCCGGCCTCGTCGGTCACGGAAAGCCTGAATCGTCCGATGTTGCGGTCGCCGAGGGTGGAGCGCTGGCGGAGCTCGACGATCATCTCCTCATCGTTTCCGAGGGTCAGCGGCTCGGCCAATCGGTAGACGGCGGTGTGCGCGGCCTTCTTGTCGGCGCCGATGGTGGTCCAGCCGTTGCGCGGATCGTCGTCGAGCGTGTCCTTCACGTCGCCGTAGTTGCCGTTCTTCTTCTTGTCGGCTCCGACGTCCGCGACGGCGGAATCAAGGGCGACGTCCCGGATGAGTGAGTTGCCGCGGGTGCGGACCTGGACTTTCAGGTCGGTGAGCAGGAACTCGCCGTCCTTGCCGCGGGAGAGCGCGCCCTCGGTGTGCGAAGGGTGGGGGAGCACCTCGAGTCGCAGGCCCGCGATGCGCCGGCCTCGCGGTGTGGTGATGAAGCGGTATTCGTCCTGGTTGGGATGGGGGCCGGAAGCCTGCACGGCGAGGTCGGACTCCTGGTTCAGGACGGTGCCCTCGGCGGTCTCCAGAGCTTCGGCCTTGATGGGGCGCCAGCTGACGTGTCCTCCGGCGACGCGCTCGGTCGCCTGCTTGAGCCAGCCGGCGAAGGGGGTTTCGGCCGCCTTGCGTGCCGCCGCTTCCGCGGGCTTGGCCGCCTCGATCAGTGACTTGGCCTCGTTGAGCGCACGCGCCGCGAAGGGCGACTGATAGGACAAGTACGGCTTGGCTCCGCCGCCGGCCTTGCCGTCCTCGTCGATGCTGTTGAAGAAGGCGGTCAGCGAATAGTAGTCGGACTGCGAGACGGGGTCGAACTTGTGCGAATGGCACTGGCAGCAGGCGAGGGTGAGTCCGAGCCAGGTGGAGCCGACGGTGTTCACGCGGTCGATGACGTAGTCGACGCGCGACTCCTCGGGGTCGCGGCCGCCTTCGCCGTTGGTCATGTGGTTCCGATGGAAGGCGGTGGCGAGCTTCTGCTCGGGCGTGGCGCCGGGCAGGAGGTCTCCGGCGAACTGCTCCAGGGTGAACCGGTCGTAGGGCAGGTTGCGGTTGAAGGCGTCGACGACCCAGTCGCGCCAGGGCCAGTTGTTGCGGGTGGCGTCGGACTGGAAGCCGTCGGTGTCGGCGTAGCGCGCGGCATCGAGCCACCACATGGCCAGCCGCTCGCCGTAATGCGGGGAGGCGAGGGCGCGGTCGACCATCCGCTCATAGGCTCCGGGCGCCTTGTCGTCGAGGAAGGCCGAAGCCTCCTCCGGGGTGGGCGGCAGTCCGGTCAGGTCGAGGTGCACGCGTCGGACGAGCACGTGCGCAGGCGCCTGAGGGGCGGGCTTCAGCCCCTCCTTGGCGAGTCGGGCGCGGATGAAGGCGTCGACGGGATGTCCTTCGACCTGACGCTTGACCGGAGGCTCGAAGGCCCAGTGCTTCCCCCATTTGGCGCCCTCGGCGATCCAGCGTCGGAGGACGTCGATCTCCTCCGGCTTCAGGCGCGGCTTGTGCGACTTCGGCGGCGGCATCACCTCGTCGGGGTCCTGACTGAGGATGCGCGCGATGAGGTCGCTGCGGGAGGGGTCGCCCGGCACGACCGCACGAACGCCGTCGTTCTCCGCGGTGGCGCCTTCGAAGGTGTCGAGACGGAGGTCGGCCTTGCGGTGCGACTCGTCCGGGCCGTGGCAGGAGAGGCAGTTCTCGGAGAGGATCGGGAGGACGTCGCGGCTGAAGCTGACGGGCTCGGCGACGCCCGTGAGGGCGGCGAGCAGGAGAATCGCGGTCGGGGTCAGCCGGGACATGGGATGATTATCCCTCCTGCCTGAGGTTTTTAAATGGCGGACGTCCGGCGGTCGGTTGTAGTATCCGACCATGTCCAAGGAGCCCGAGACGCGTTTCCTGATGTCGCTGCACTCCACGCCGGCACCGGCGCACCAGGACGTCTTCTACACGGTGCCGCGGGCCGGACATCTGCTGGCCTCGCCCTCCCATCGCATCAGTCGCGACCGCTACCCGGGCCACGAGCTGATCCTCTGCCTCTCAGGTCGCGCCTGGACGCGTGTCGCAGGACGGACGCATGCCATCGGGCCCGGCGACTTCGTCTGGCTCAACTGCCATCATCCTCATGAGCATTGGGCGGAGCCTTCGGACCCTTGGGAGGCGATGTGGGTCCGCGCCGAGGGCCCGCAGCTCGCGAAGCTGTCCGAGCTGATGTCGGTCCGCGCCGCACCGGTCATCGCGGGCGTCGACCGCAAGGAGGCGGTGGCGACGTTCAAGGAGGCGTTCCGTCTCGTGGCCGACCGTGCTCCCGAGTCTCCGGCCCGTCTCCATGCCGTCGTGGCCCGGTTGCTCGCCGTGGTCTGCGCCGCACGCGCCCGGTCTGGCGACGCCGCGCCCGACGTCCCTCCGGCGCTCGCCAAGGTCGTCGAGCGGATGCGGCTTTTCTATTTTGAGAAGCACACGCTCGAGGGTCTGGCCAGGCTCGCCGGTCTGAGCCCCACGCATTTCACACGCGTCTTCCGGGCCGCCTTCGGCACCAGTCCGATCGACTGGCTGCGACGGGAGCGCATCAGCCAGGCCAAGCGCCGGCTCGCCGGCACCGACGACGAGATCAAGGAGATCGCCGCGCAGGTCGGTTTCGCCGACCGCTACTTCTTCAGCAAGGATTTCAAACGTCACACCGGCATGACCCCCGGCCAGTATCGCGCCCGGGAACAGGGCGCTGATGCGAGGTGAAACGTTGGCAGGTTGGCTCGGTCGCACTCTTTGCCTGTCCCTCAAGGCCCCTTGCGTCTGCGTCGCGCAGGTAGGGCTGACCGCCCTCGGTCAGCCGCTGTCTCTCGTAGGGACGTGATGCTGTCTGTGACCTTGCCCGGCGCCAGGCATTTGTGTCGTTCTGAGCCTCCGTGCCTCTTCTTGTCTTAAGTCCGCCCCTGTCCCACGAAGCATACCTTTGCACTTTTGCACGCGGCCCCGCCGCGGTTGCACCTTTGCACATCATCACCCCCGATCCCTCGCCGCAAGTGCCTCGTTCCGAGCCTCCGAGCCTCCGTGCCTCTTCTTGTCTTCAGCCTGCCCCTGCCCCTCGCGTACGCGGCTCCGACGCGCACGCGCTCAAACCTTCCATCCGTCCCGGTATTCCTTGCGGACGAGGGTGTTGGCGGCCTTGTGATTCACGATCTTCAGGGCGTCAGCGTCCCACTTGAGGGAGGCGCCGGGGAAGCGTGAGGCGATGGTACCGAGCAGGACGGCCTCGGTCAGGGGGCCGGCGTAGGCGAAGTTGTCGGTGCACTCCACGCCGGTCAGGGCGGCGTCCACCCAGCCGTGATAGTGGTTGAGGCTCTCCTCGGCCCGGATGTCGGCGATCTTGATCGCCGGAACCTTCTCGCCCCGGTCGAGGGCGCGCTTGCGGCGGGCTTCCTCTCCGGGCGTCAGGGTCGTGCCGTATTTCTCCTCCGGCAGCAGCACGGGCGTGCCGACGTGCGGCAGGAGCAGCACGCCTTCCGTGCCGATGAACATCGATCCGCCGTCGAAGAGCTTCTTGCCCTTGGGGAGCTGCGCGAGCGAGGCGTCAGGTTTCCGGCCGCCGTCATGCCAGGTCATGGTGATGGTGTCGCCGGCGGTGTATTTCGTGCCGGGGTAGACGTAGGTGATGGTCTCGGCGGAGCACCAGGTCTGGTCGTTCACGCCGACGCTGTCGGCCTTGATCGTGAGCGGCTTGGTGAGCTCGAGCGCGCAGAAGACGGGGTCGTAGATGTGGCAGCCGAAGTCGCCGAGGGTGCCGCAGCCGAAGTCCAGCCAGTCGCGCCACTTGAAGGGGTGGTAGACGTCGGGCGAGAAGGGACGTGCCGGAGCGACGCCCAGCCAGAGGTCCCAGGAGAGTCCCTGAGGCACGGGCGCGGTGACCGGGGGCAGGCCGGTGAGGTTGGTGTAGCGGTTGCCCGGATTCGGGTGCCAGGAATGGACTTCCTTCACCTTGCCGATGCGGCCGGACTGGATGAGCTTCACCGCGGTGCGGTATTCGGTGCGCGAGTGGATCTGGTTGCCCATGCGCGTCTGCACGCCCATGCGGGCGGCCTCCTCGGTGAGCAGGCGGGCCTCGGCGACGGAATGGGTGAGGGGCTTCTGCAGGTAGACGTGCTTGCGACGGCGCATCGCCAGGAGGGCGGGCAGGGCGTGCATGTGGTCCGGGGTCGAGACGGTCACGGCGTCGAACTTGTCGCCGAGCTTGTCATACATTTCGCGGAAGTCCGCATAGTGCGGGGTGCCGGGGAAGGCGGCGTCGGCTCCGCCGAAGCGGCTGGTGTCGATGTCGCAGAAGGCGACGAACTTCGCCTTGGGATGGGAGCCGACCTCGCGCACGTCGGAGAGCCCCTTGTTGCTCACGCCGACGGCCGCGATCTGCAGGCGGGAGTTGACGTTCTGACAGCTGACCAGGGCGGGGAAGCCGGCGACGGCGACCGCGGAGGTCTGGACGAAACGACGGCGTGAGAGGGGCTTGCTCATGGGGTTGGGTTTTTATGGTGCCGAGCCGTCCGCTGTGCAAAGGCGTTAATGTGTCGAAAATGAGCGAAACGATGACCTGCGTTGGCCACAGGGAGGATCAGGCAGGTCGCCATGGATCGCGAGTACCTGCCATGGGCAGGGCTGAACGCCCTCGGTCAGCCGCTGCTTGAGGTGACACGTGGGCAAGGGGGCACCTGTTGCCTCTGCGCGGCCGCCCTTCGGCGCCCTCCCTCATCCTTCATCTGCATCTTCCATCCCTGCCCCTATCCCTGCCCCTGTCCCTCGCAGTGTCCCCTTGCCCCCATGTCACCTTGCCCACGTGCCCCCTGTGGTGAGCGCTGCGGCTTGTCCGCGGCGCTCACCTCCCATACGTCTCCAAGGCGGCCTTCTGGAAGATCCGGCGGGCTTCGCTGGCGTCGGAGTTGGGGAAGTTGGTGCGTTGCACCAGGAGGACGTAGGCGCGCTGACGGACGGGATCGATCCACATCTGGGTGCCATGCATGCCGCCATGTCCGAAGGAACCCGCGCTCAGGCTCTCGGTCACGCCCTGCGGTTCGCGCACGATGTGCACGCCGAGGCCCATGGACATGCCGGGGGTGAAGCTGACCTTGGGCATGTCTCCGAGCTGGTTGCGGGTCATCAGGGCGACGGTTTCCGGCTTGAGGATGCGGCGCCCTTCGATCGCCCCCTGGTTCAGCATCATCTGGCAGAAGCGGGCGATGTCGTGACCGGTCGACCATAGTCCGCCCGCCGGAATCGCGGTGCGCGAAGGGTCGCTGTAGGGCTCGCGGAAGGTGTGCGTCTTGCCGAGGACCGGCTTGCCGCTCTCCTTCTCCTTGGCGTAGGGCATGGCGCGTCGCTCCAGCTCGGTCTCGTCCGGCCAGAAAGTGGTCGAGGTCATGCCCAGCGGTTCCAGCAGGCGCGTCTCGAGGAAGTCGGAGTAGGGCATTCCGGAGACGACCTCGACGATGCGTCCGAGGGTGTTGATCCCGGGGTTATTGTAGGACCATTGGGTGCCCGGCTCATAGCGCAGGGGCTGTCCGGCGTAGAAGTCGCACATCTTCTCCAGCGGCAAGGCATCGCTGGGCTGTCCGGCCGGCGTGGCGTAGGCGCTAGTCAGTCCCGAAGTGTGCGTCAGCAGGTCGCGCACCGAGACCGGCCTGGCCGGGTCGACCAGCTTGCCGTCTTTTAGGAGCTTCTGCCCCTTGAAGGCGGGCAGGAACTTGGAGACGGGGTCATCCAGGGACACCTTGCCCTCCTCGACCAGCATCATCACGCAGGCCGACGTCATCGGCTTGGTCATTGAGGCGATCCAGAAGACCGAGTCCTTGCGCATGGGCCGGGCGGCCTTGATGTCAGCGAGGCCGAAGGCCTCCATTCCCAGGATGCCGTCGGGCCCGACCACGACCGTGACCGCTCCGGAAAATTCGTTGGCTTCAAGCTGATCCGACAGCGCGAACGCCATGACGGCGTTCTGTTCCTCCAGGTTCACCTTGGCCGCCGGCCGTCTCTCGCCGTCGCAACCCGAGAACAGCAATCCCGCCGTAAGCAGACCCAGCAACCAGGAGCGTGATTTCATGGCTCCTTATTAGCCACCATCCGTCCTTCGGCAAGGAGATGAGTTATCGGGGGCAGGGACTGGGGTGGCTTCGCAGGTGACATGCTGGCAAGCTGGCACGTGGGCAAGGGAGTGCCTGCTGCCTCTGATTCTCCCTGCCGCCCATCGGCGGCCATCCCCCGTCCATAACCCCTCATCCTTCATCATCCATCTTCCATCCTCTATCCGCACCAACTGCTTTTAGCCGCTATCCCTGCCCCTGTCCCTTGCGGCGTAATCGCCTCGCCCGCCTTTGCACTTTTGCACGCGGCACCGCCGCAGTTGCACCTTTTCACTGCATCTCCCTCCTAGCCCTGCCCCTGTCCCTCGCAGTATCCCCTTGTCCCCATGTCACCGTGCCCACTTGCCTCCCCCCTTGCGGCTCCGCCGCGCCGGTAGGGACGTGATTGCCATCACGTCCGTTGGCGGACGGACATCGTACGGTCTGTGGCCTCGCCCTGCGCCGCGCACGTGCCTCGTTCTGGGCCACTGAGCCTCCGTGCCTCCAGTTGCCTTCAACCTGTCCCTGCCCCTGTCCCTAGCCCTGTCCCTCGCGGGAGCTACGCTCCCGCGTCACATCTCCCCCCTTGGTCTCGTCAAAATCACCGTTCCACTTCGACACCACGAGGGTGGCCGCGGCGTTGCCGATGAAATTGGTGATGGCCCGGGCTTCCGAGAGGAAACGGTCGACGCCCAGGATCAGCGCCATGCCCGCCACGGGCAGCTGGTTGGTCGCTGCCAAGGTCGCGGCCAGGGTCACGAAGCCGCTGCCGGTGATCCCGGCCGCACCCTTCGATGTGATCAGGAGAATGACCAGCAAGGAAAGCTGCTGCCCGAGGTCCATCGGGGTGTCGGTGGCCTGCGCGATGAACAGCGCCGCCATGGTCAGGTAGATGCAGGTGCCGTCGAGGTTGAAGGAGTACCCGGCGGGCACGACGAGGCCGACGGTCGGTCGCGCGCAGCCGACGCGCTCCATCTTCTCCATCAGTGCGGGCAGGGCGGGTTCGGACGACGAACAACCGAGCACGACGAGGAGCTCGTCCTTCAGGAACTTGAGGAGTTTCCAGAGGCTGAAGCCGCAGGCTCGCAGGATGAGTCCGAGGGCGATGAAGATGAAGGCGGCGCAGGTCAGGTAGACGCAGGCGATGAGCTGCGCCATCTTGGCGATGGCTCCCAGTCCGTATTCTCCGACGGTGAAGGCCATCGCTCCCGCCGCCGCCAAGGGCGCGAGACGGGTGACGAAGGCGACGATGCCGAAGAACACGCGGGAGACGTCGTGGAGGAGGTTCATCACGGGCCGTCCATGCTCGCCCAGGCGGCCCAGCGCCACGCCGAAGAGCAGGGCCAGCAGCAGGATCTGCAGGACGTCACCTTGCGCGAAGGCGCCCACGAAGCTCCTGGGGATGAGGTGCAGCAGGAAGTCGACCGCGCCGCCCGAATGTTTCGCGGCCTCGGCGTAGCCGCTCACGGATTTCGCGTCCAGCGTCGCGACGTCGACGTGCAGCCCGGCTCCGGGCTTGAAGACGTTGATGACGATGAGCCCGATGACCAGGGCGAGCGTGGTCACGGCTTCGAAGTAGATGAAGGCCTTGAGGCCCGCCTTGCCCGCCTTCTTCAGGTCGCCCATGCCAGCCATGCCCACCACGACGGTGGTGAAGATGATCGGGCCGATGAGCATCTTCATCAGCGCGATGAAGGCGTCGCCCAGCGGCTTGAGGCTCACGCCGGTCTCGGGGCTGAAGTGCCCGACCGCCACGCCGATGGCGATCCCGATCAGGACCTGGACGTAGAGCAGCTTCAGGATGCGCATGGCGGGGTGACTCCTGTCTAGGCCCTCCGAGGCGCTCCGCAACCCCGCTCGTGCCCTCCTGCCAGAGGTAGGGCTGACCGCCCTCGGTCAGCCGATGTCTCGAGGTAGGGACGTGATTGCCATCACGTCCGTCGACGGCCCTCCCTTATCCTCCATCCTTCATCTGCATATCCTGTCCCTGCCCCTGCCCCTAGCCCTGTCCCTCGCGGCGCGCCCCTTGTCCACTCGTCAACCTGTCAACTTGCCAGCTAACGCCGGCCTTCCGGCCAACCGTCCGACTTATCTCCCCGAAAACTGCGTATGCCCCTCGATCCTTCGCTCCAGTTCAGCCCTCTCGTCCTCGCTCAGTCCTTCGGGAAACTTGGCCGATGAGCGGCGCCATCTGTCGAGCCACTCCCGTCCGAGGAGGGCGTAGCGGCAGGGTCTGGCGTAGCCGGGCGTGAGGGCGACGATGGTCTCCTTCTTGACGCCGGTGCCGGTGCCGATGGCGACGTGGAAGCCCGCGTTGAGCAGGGCGACTCGCACCGCGGTCGAAGCCGAGTAGGTGAAGAGCTCCGCGGGCTTCTTCGGATCGCAGAGGCCGAAGAGGCGTCGGAACTGTGCGGGGGTCCAGCAGGCGGTGTCGGTCTTGTGGGAGAAGAAGTCGAAGAAGATGAGATCGGGCTTGGCCGAGGCCTGCGTGACGGTCTGCCAGAAGTCGCCGACATGCAGCTCCCAGCTGAGGCCGGGGAACTGGCGCGACTGCCAGGCCTGCCGCGCCAGGACGGCCTCGGGGCCGGAGTGTCGCAGGTATGCGAAGCGGTTCTTGTGCGTGAGCGCGAGCTTCAGGGAATCGAGGTCGTTCTCAAAGCTGATGACGCGCATGCGACGCACGGGCCCCTTGGCGGCTTCGGTCTCGTAGCACTGGACCGCGGCCATGGCGTTGGCCGCGGCTCCGAGCCCGACGTCCCAGATGACCAGGGGTTCGATTTCATCAGGGCCCTTGCCGGAGGGCAGGGCGAGGCGGCCGGCGAGGTCAGACTGGTCGACGTACAGGGCCTTGGCCTCGTCCATCGGCGGGGTGTGCGAATGCATGATCTCGCCCGATGAGACCTGCCGGATGCTCGCGAAGCCCGCTTCGGCGAGGTGCACCTCGTAGTCGCCGAGTTTCCGCGGCCGACGCTCCTTGCCGACCTTCGGGGGCACGGAAGGGTTGTCCATGTCCTCCTCCTGCAGGAAGGTCCGTTTCTGATGATACAGCTCCAGGAAGCGGTCCTCGAGGATGCTCTGCCGGATCTCGCGCATGAGCTGATGGTAGAACCAGATGTTGTGCCGGCCGATCAGGGTCCAGCCCAGCGGCTCCTGGGTCTTGGTCAGGTGATGCAGGTAGCCGCGTGAGTGCTTGGCGCAGACGGGACAGCCGCACGCGGGATCGAGCTTTTCCTCCGACATCTTGTAGACCGAACGCCGCAGCTGCAGGATGCCGCGGGAGGTGAAGGCGGTGCCGAACTGCGCGACTTTGTTCGGGATGATGCAGTCGAACATGTCCACGCCGCGATGCACGGCCTCGAGGAGGTCGAGCGGGGTGCCGACGCCCATCAGGTAGCGTGGACGATCTGCCGGGAGCATGGCCGCGGCGATTTCGCAGGTGTCCTCGCGTTCGCTCTTGCCCTCGCCGACGGCGAGGCCGCCGATGGCGAAGCCGTCGAAGGGCAGCTGGGTGAGTCCGTCGGCGCTTTCCTTGCGCAGGTCGGGATAGAGCGCGCCCTGCACGATGGCGAACATGGCCTGCGGGGATTCGCCGCGCGCCTTGAGGCTGCGGATCGCCCACCGGTGGGTGATGTCCAGGGCGGCCTTGGCGGTGGCCTTGTCGGCGGTCGATGGTATGCACTGGTCCAGCACCATCATGATGTCGCTGCCGATGGCCACCTGGGTGCCGATGCTGGTCTCGGGGCTGAGGAGGTGGGTCTTGCCGTCGACGTAGCTGCGGAACTCGGCGCCCTCCTCCTTCATGTTTCGTGCATGCGGGAGGGAGAAGATCTGGAAGCCTCCGGAGTCGGTCAGGAAGGATCTTTCCCATCCGGTGAACTTGTGGATGCCGCCGAAACGGCTGAAGACCTCAGGTCCCGGCCGAAGCAGGAGGTGATAGGTGTTCGCGAGGAGGATCTGCGATCCGGCCTCGTGCAGGGACTCGAAGGTCTGCGCCTTGACGGTCGCCTGGGTGCCCACCGGCATGAACAGCGGGGTCTTCACCTCGTTGTGCAGGGTGCGGAAGGTCGCCGCCCGCGCCCGGGAACCGGAGGCGACCTTCTCGAGGACGAAGTTCAGGCGCGACATGCAGCGTCTTTGGTGCCCGACTCCGCCACGGAGGGCAAACGGATTAGGTCCGGGCCTTGCGTCCCCAGGGTAGACGGCGAAGGACGGCGATCTTGAGTCGGCGCCAGGCACGGAGGCCCTTGGGATGCCAGGTGAAGCCGAAGGTGATGCCCAGGATGACCAGCGGTATGCCGGGCACGACGGGCATGATCGCGGCCGCGATTCCCGCCGCGATGAGCGCAAGCCCGGTCAGGATCCTGAGCAGTATCCAGGCATTGACCATGAGAACAAGGTGCGTGGCACGGTCCGATTTGCAAACGGCCGGAGAGGTCCCGCTTGCCCGGCGGGATTTCCTTCATCATACAGGGGTTCCCATCCCCATGCGCCCCGTCCTCGCCATCCTGGTCTCTGCCGCCTGCTTCGCCGCCGCCCCGATTCCCGAGGCCTCCATCGCCAAGAAGGGCGAACTGCTCTTCTCTGATGACTTTTCGGGCGCCCAGCCCGACGCCCGCTGGGTCAAGGTGGTCCAGACGTTCTCGGTCGAAGGCGGGGTCCTCAAGGGGGTCCAGACGCGGGTTAAGGACGAACCGACGAAGGACGGGAAGGGCGTCATCAAGGCCCATGCTGCGGTCCATGGCCTGAATGTCCCGACCAAGGACAGCGTGGTCGAGGTCAAGGTGCGCTTCGACGGCGCCACGATGATGGACGTTGAGCTCGACGACCGCGATTACAAGGGCGCCCATTACGGTCACCTCTGTCGCGCCCAGCTGCGCATCGACCCGAAGTCCGGCAAGGGCTCGGTGGTCATCATCGACGAGAAGGAAGGCAACATGCGCAACGACATCCGCGCGATGAAGGACGACCCGTCCAAGAAGGCCGAGATGGCCAAGCTGCTGGTGGGGCGTTCCGCGACCTTCCCCGCCGACCTGGTCCAGGGCAAGTGGCACGCCCTCACGGTGGAGATCGTCGGCGACCAGATCCGCGTCGTCCTCGACGGCAAGCCCGTAGGCTACCTGAAGTCCCCCGGCATCGCCCACGCCACCAAGAGCCGTTACGAGTTCGGCGTGGCGGGGCAGGGCGGCTCCTTCGACGACCTCAAGGTCTACGCCGCCTCCCCCGCGAACTGAGGCAAAGCGGGGCGATGCCGCCGCTTGAGGGGACACGTGGGCACGGTGACACGTGGGCACGGGAGCACTTTGTGCCTCTTCCCAACGTCCCCGTGTCCCCTCGCGGTGGCCTCGACACCGCGTTGGTAGGGCTGACCGCCCTCGGTCAGCCGCAGCTTGAGGTGACACGCTGGCATGGTGACACGTGGGCAAGGAAGCACCTGTTGCCTCTGCGCCTCCCGGCCGCCCTTTGGCGGCCTTCATCTATCTTTCATCCTCCATCACTTATCTCTTATCCCCCATCTGCATCTCCTATCCCTGCCCCTGCCTCTATCCCCTCGCGGCGGCGAACCTTCGCCGCCGCGCCGCCACTTGCCTTGCTGTCACTTCCGGGTAACATTTGAGCCATGAAAAGGGAGGTTCTGGAGCGCACGATGCGGCGGGCCGCCAAGCTCGCCCAGGACGGCGAGGTCGAAAAGGCCGAGGCCACCTATGAACAGGCGCTGAAGGATTCGGAAGTGAGCTCGGTCGCCGAAGTCGACTATGTGCTGGGCGAATATGCCGAATTTCTCGGTCATACGGAACGGCATGCCAAGGCCATCGAATTCAGCCGCCTGCGCGCCAATCTCCGCGGTCAGCACGCGCCCGAGCGCAGCGAGGTCTTCGTCACGGGGCTCATAGACCTCGCCACGGCCTGCCGTCGCGGCGATGAGAACGAGGAGGCGGAGAAGGCCCTTCTCCGGGCGATCGAAATCATGGAGGAGGACGAGCCGTCGTTCCGGCGGACGCTCAGCAACGCGCTGCTCTGCCTGTCCTATCATCAGCGTGAGTCCAAGCGCCACGAGGAGTGCCTGGAGTCCTGTGAGCGGGCGCTGAAGCTCCGTCTCGAGGATGAGGAGGAATGTCCGCCGCTGGAGCTGGCCCGCTGCCAGATGGCCGTGGCGCGCGCGGCCATCCATCCCGGGCGCCTCGCCCGCTGCCGTGAGATGCTCGAGGCGGCCCTGCCGGTGCTCGAGAGGGTCGGCGAGCAGGACGACGAGCCTTCGGTGCTCAGCGGCATGGAGAACATGGCCGACCTGCTCGAGCTCGAGGGGCGCATCGACGAGGCCAAGGCCTGGGCGCTTCGCGGGGTCGAGCGGGTGCTGGCCAAGCCCGACCCCGCCAAGTTCGGACTGCTCACGCGCCTGCGTCGCCAGATAGGCAATTACTGTGAGACGCAGGGGGACTACGCCGAGGGCGACGAGCAGCGCCGCATCTCCCATGAGGAGCATGTCGCCCAGTTCGGCGAGGATCACATGGAGACGGTCGGAGCGCTGCAGATCCGCGCCAACTACCTCGTCGGTCGTCTCAAGTATGCCGAGGCCGAGCCCCTGTTGCGCAAGATCCTCGCCGACTCCCTGCGTCTGCAGAAGGCCGATGACCCTGAACTCAGCCGCCCCTACAACAACCTCGCCTTCTGCCTCCTGCATCTTGACCGACTCGACGAGGCCGAGGAGATGCTCAACCTCTCCGGCCTCCGTCTTGCCGGCACCGACGACGCCGTGAAGCTCGCCTTCCACGACAAGAACCTGGGCATCCTGCGCAAGAAGCAGGGCAGGGCGGAGGAGGCCGAGGTCCATCTCCGCAAGGCCCTCGCCGTCTTCAAGTCCAAGGGCCCGCGCATGTCCGGCTTCGTCAAGGAGATCGAGGAGTGGATGGAGTGAGCATGAGGCAGCTGAGCTGATTCATCACGGGCAGGGGCACGGACAGGGACAGGGGCAGGGTTAGGGGCAGCTTTGCAGGTGACACGCTGGCAAGCTGGCACGTGGGCAAGGGCGTGCCTGCTGCCTCTGATTCTCCCGGCCGCCCATCGGCGGCTCTCCCTCATCCTCCATCCCCTGTCCCTGCCCCTCGCGGTGGCTTCGACACCGCGCCGGTAGGGCTGACCGCCCCGGTCAGCCGCTCTGTCCCTACCCCTCATCGTATTTCTTGCCAACCCGTCAACTTGCCAGCCTGCCAGCCGGCTCCGCCTCTGTTCCTGCCCCAGTCCCTGTCCCTGCGCGGAAGCTCCGCTTCCGCGCTAAAACTCCCTGCTCAGCAGGCCCACGATCAGCAGCAGCACGATGCCGCCCAGCAGGCAGCCAGCGCCCCATTCCAGGGAGGTCACGTTCTTGGCGAAGTCGGTCAGGAGACCGCTGAGCGTGGACGTCAGCTGGTCGAGGACGTCGCTGACGAGCGGAATGCGAGTCTTCTCCTCGGTGCTTACGAACAGCGAGCCAAGGGTGATGACCGCGCCGAGCGAGGTCACGATCAGCCATCCGGTCCGGCCGATCGCGGAGAGCAACAGGGAAAGGGCCGCCAGGCCGAGCAGGATCTGCGCCCTGGGCTCAGAGACGTCGTCCAGCTGGACGTTCACCAGCATCGACTTCACGAGCGGCCCGACGGCCCCGGCTCCCAGCAACGCCGAGGCAATCACTCCGGCCGTCCTGGAGAAGTGCGACGCTGCCATGCCTTACTTCACGAGCCGGAGGATCGCCGGGTAGCGGTAGATCTTGCCCTCGCTGATCCGGATGAGGCCGATGACGCTGAACACGAGCACGGCGACGCCCAATGCGATGAACAAAAGGATGCCGATTCCGACGCAGGACAGGACGGCGCAGCCGATGGCGTAGATGATGACGCTGATCTGGAAGTTCAGCAGTTCCTTGCCGGCCTTGTTCATGAAGGGGCTCTCGTCCTTCTTGACGAGCCACATGATCAGGGTGGAAAGGATGCCGAAGCCCACCAGCGCAAGGATGTGCATGACCAGCGCGAGGGTCTTCTCATCGGAGGTCGGGACGGGATCGGCTTCTTGGATGACGGGTGGTTCCATGCCTCACCCAATCGCAAAAAACATCCTGCTTCAATACTTCCCTTCGCCACGCCCCCCTCGCAGCTCCGCGTGCTGGTAGGGCTGACCGCCCTCGGTCAGCCGCCCCTTGTCCCTCGCAGCCTCATCGCCTCGATCACCTTTGCACCTTTGCACGCGGCTCAGCCGCAGTTGCACCTTTGCACTGCATCTCCCTCCTAGCCCTGCCCCTGCCCCTGTCCCTCGCAGACCCCCTTGTCCCCGTGTCACCGTGCCCACGCGCCCCCTGTGGGCGCGGAAGCTCCGCGTCCGCGCTCACCCGATCTTCTTCATCACCTGCTTCGCGATGCCCTGGATGGTCAGGGTCGAGGTGGGGATGAGGTTCGGGTAGTTGGCGTTCTCGGCCTTGAGGTAGACCTTGCTGCCCTGCTTGATCAGGCGCTTGAGGGTGGTCTCGCCGTCGATGAGCGCCGCGACGATGTCGCCGTGCTTCGGTACGCCGGGTTCGACGATGACGGTGTCGCCGTCATGGATGTCGGCGTCGATCATCGAGTCGCCGCGCACGCGCAGGGCGAAGGACTGGGGCGGGCGACGACGGGCGCCGGCCGGGATCTGCGCCTGCATTTCCTGGATGGCTCCGGATGATTCGGTGAAGTCGGGGAAGCCGGCGGCGATGGAGCCCAGCATGGGCACGCCCTCGAGCTGCACGGCGTCCTCGCCGGGCCCCTCGTAACGGATCACGACTTCCGAAAGGTCCTCGGTCGGCTGCGCGGTGATCTTGTAGGCGCGGGCGGCTCCGGGGATGCGCTGGATCACGCCCTTGCGCTCGAGCGCCTGGAGGTGGCCGAAGACAGCGTTGGTCGAGGCGAAGCGGAACTTGGCTTGGATGTCCCGGATGCTGGGCCAGTAGGAATGCTTGGACACGTGGTCCTTCATGTACTGGAGGATGGCGGCCTGTTTCTTGGTGAGAGCTTCCATGGTGAACGGATGTTCCATGAATAAGTGTTCACTGTCAAGAACCCATGTTTTGGGCACATTTTGGCTTATCCGTTGGCCATCCGCCTCCATCAAGCCCCCTTGGGCAGGGCCGCCCTCGGTCAGCCGCCGTTTGAGGTGACACGTAGGCAGGGGAGCGCCTGTTGCCTCTGCGCCTCCCGTCCGCCCTTCGGCGGCCCTCCCTCATCATCCATCACTCATCCTTCATCTGCATCTTCTATCCCTGCCCCTGTCCCTAGTAGCATTCCCTCGCGTCTTCACCGCTCCCCTTGTCCCCGTGTCCCCTCGTGGCGGCGAGACTTCGCCGCCTCCACGCCCCATGCAAAAAAAACGGCCGCTTGCGCGGCCGTGTCACGGTCTTTCGGGCGCCGTTCAGAAGCGCACCTTGTTGCCTTCGCCGAGCTTGGTGATGATCTTTTCCTCTTCCCAGACGGCCAGACCGGTCTTCACCTCGGTCACGCTGAGCTGGAACACGAAGGAGGTCTGACGCTTCCTTCCGGCCGTGGCGCGGGCCTCGATGATCTTGCCCGAAAGGGTGTAGTCGGGCAGGATCGGCTTGGCCTGTTCGCCGCCGAGGAAGGCGGCGTTGCGACGGGCCTCGGCCGCGGCTTGGTCCTCAGCCCCGCCGAAGCCGGCGGCCTTGGCCACGCCCACTTTGCCGCTGCGCGTCAAGGACACGGTGATCTTCTTAGTGAGCATCGCCGTGTCGAAGTTGTTCGTGGTGTCGTTGGTGATGTTGCCGAGCATGAAGACCGGGCGCTGTCCGCCGCGGCTGGCGTTGGCGAAGGCGGGCGAGTCGTAAAGCGACTGCAGCATGGAGTCGGCAGCGTTGGCGAAGTCCTGCACGTCGATTGCGTCGATCGTGACGATGCCCTGGCCGTTGTTCGGATCAACGTAGACGGATTCCTGGGTCTGGCAGCCGGTGAAGACCGACAGCGCGAGGAGGGGGATGAGTTTGTTCATGGTGGGAGTGTCAGAGGTTCTCGGAGACGATGATGCGGAACTTCTTGGCGCGCGGGCTGGTGGCCACGGCGGAGAAGTTCTTGGTCCCGACGGGCAGGGTCACCTGTCGGGCGATTTCGATCGCTCCGGGCACGGGGGCGCCGTTCTCGTCGAGCCAGACGACGGTGTACTTGGCGTATTGCTGCCTGGTCGTGCTGTTACGGAGCGAGAAGATGACCTTGAGGGAGGAGCCGTCCTCGGCGATCGTGGTCCTCACGTCGGTCACCTGGGCGGCCTGCGAGAGGGTGAGGTTGGGCGAGCTGTACTCGACGCCGGAGCCTTCCTGGCCCGAGGCCTCGTTGGGGGTGCCGGTCTGGGTGCAGCCTGCGATGATGAGCGTGGCCGAGGCCAGCAGTGCGTGGGTTTTCATGTTCATTTCAGTGTTATGGTCTGGATGGAAAGCGGACCTCCCGAGGCGGGGGTCTTGCAGAAGAGGATCACGGCGCGGGCGGCGGGCAGCTTGTGCTTCACGGGACTGGCCCCGTCGACGCTGAGTCCGATTTCCGAGCCGGCGGCCGCGCGCACGCGCGCCAGGGTGATGCGCTTCGGGAGCGTGGACCAGTTCCGGAGGTCGGCCTGGGCCGACTGGGTGGTGTAGACGTTGGTCGCCACCAGCGCGGCCAGGGCGATCAGGCCTCCGCCGGCGCTGTCGCTTCGCTCGGCGGCGTCCTGCGCGGCCTTGTTGGCCACATACCCGGCGACCCCCTTGATGACCGCGCTGGCGATGGCGCGGTTGCGGGCTATGGGGTACTCGTCCTTGAACTCCTGGGCGGCCAGGGCGTCGACGCTGACGATCTCCTCGCCCTTGAGTGACTGCGATCCGGCCGTGACGGTGATTTCGGACTGACCGGCCACGGGGTGGAGTTCAGGCAGCGCGGCGGTGACGATGGGGGCCCTCGAGTCAAGGAACACGAGCGGGATGTGGACCTTGTTCTCGGTCCAGAGCGGCGAGCGTCCGGACTCATGCATCACGTAGACCAAGGTCTCTCCGGAGCTGACGGCGGCACGGCCGGCGGTCGCGTCGGCAAGGTCGGCCTTGATCGCCGAGCAATTGGGCACCATCACCGACGCGATCTCGAAGGACTTGCGCGCGCGCTCGACGTCTCCCGCGCCTTCGGCCCGGTGAAGATAGAACGCCCCGTGCAGCCAGGAGGTGAAGGGGTTGACGTAGTCCTTGTAGGCCGGGAGGTCCTTGAGGAGGTTCCTCACCGCGGCGTTGGCGGCCTGCACGGCCTCGCTTCTTTCGGCCTCACGGGAATGCTGGTCCGCTTCGGCCGCCGCCTTGCTCTCTTCCGCGGCGATCCGCGCCTTTTCGGTGGCGAGCCGGCGGGCGTCCTCCTGTCGGAAGAGCGCACGGTTCATGGCGACGCGGGCCTTGGCGCCTTCGCCTGCATGCAGCAGGCACAGGGCCTGGTAGGTCGCGGCCATGGTCCGGTCGTAGGCCCGTCCGCGGTAGGGGAAGACGTAGGGGTTGCTGAAGGCCGAGATGCCCTCGGCGCTGAGGGAGGTCTCCGCCTGGGAGTCGAAGTGAGAGAACATGCTCTCAGCCTGCTCCAGGGTGCGCGCGGCCTCGGCCGGCTTGCCGCCTGCACGCTGCGCGGAGGCGAGCTTCAGCTTGTGGATGACGGCGTCGGTGGGCTCGGCGGCGGCGTCCAGGGCCGTGGCGGCCTGCAGCGAGGCGGCGTAGTCACCGGCGGCGAAGCTCTCGTCCACGGCCGCGGCCTGGTTGGCGAAGTCCGACGTGCAGCCGGACAGGCCGATGAACGTCGCCGCGATGAGCGGACGGATCGGGAGGTTGGTCATCGCGCGATCAGCGGATGATGACGTTGTTGTCGGGCAGCTTCTTGGCGTCGACCTTGGTGTCGGATTTCTCGTCGACCTTGACGTCCATCTTGAATCCGCTCTGGGAGAGCATCTGGGCTTCGGCGCGCACGCGGGCCACCTCGACGTCGGTCAGCTTGGTGCCGATCTTGAGGGCCTCCAGGAAGCCGATCTGGCCGCGCCAGCGGGTGATGGCGGCTTCGTCGGGACGGATGACGGGGTTGAGCTTGAGGTTCTTGTTCACGCGCACCTTCTGAGTCCAGGGCTCGAAGCCGTTCCGCTGCAGCGAGACGGTGTGGAGGCCTTCGGGCAGATACAGGGGTTCGTCGCCGGACACGGTGCCGACGGTGATGCCGTCCACGACGAGGGTGAAGCCGGTCAGCTTGACCTGCAGGTTCTCAGGGCTGCGGCGCACGATGTTGTCCTTGTCGATGATGATCGAGGGGAAGGAAAGGTCGTCGGCGACGATGGAGACGGGCACGGGGATGTCGTTGACGTTGCGAGAGGGCGTCTTGGCGAGAGCCGCGGAGATCGCTTCGCCGGCCTTGGCGGCCAGGCTGTCCGCCAGGGCGGACGACTGCTCGTCCGCGGGGATGACGGGGTCGTTGAGCGAGAAGTCCTTGGCTTCGCCCGAGGCCACGGCCGAGTTGGCTCCGGTGACGTCGATGACGCGCCAGGCGAGCGTGGCCGCCATGCGGCGCTGCTCCTGGCTCAGGATCGTGGCGGTGGCGGTGCTGAACTGGGCGACGGTGACGTCGACGAGGTAGATGGCTCCGCGTCCGCGGGCCTCGACGATCATCTGCGATTCGGTCTGGGCAGCGTTCTCGGTGGGCGACACGGACACGCCGGACGCCGAGGCCTTGGAAGCCAGCTTGGGCGCGATGAGATTCGCAAACGCGGCTGCGTTCGGGGACGAGGCGCGCATCACGAGAAGTCCCGAGCGGTCCTGCGGCTGAGGCTGCTTCACGTCGACTTCGATGGTGACCGTGGTCTTGGACTTTCCAGCGGCTTCCTCAGTCTTGGTCTGCACCTGCGTGTTCTGCGCATGGAGAAGGCAGACGGAGGCGATGAGGGCTAAAAATGCGGGGATGGGATTTTTCATCGGTTTCCAACAATATGTCCGCCGAAGGCTCTCTGCAATGTCATAGATGCCCGATTTCGTCTCCCATGGGCGACTTGCCGGTGGACGATTGTCAGCATGCCCCTTCCGGGGGCAAGGGAGCACCTGTTGCCTCTGCGCCTCCCGGCCGCCCTACGGCGGCCCTCCCTCATCCTCCATCACTCATCCTTCATCTGCGTCTACTATCCCTATCCCTGCCCCTAGCCCTGTCCCAGCCTCTCTCAACCACCCCTTGTCCCCGTGTCACCTTGCCCACGTGTCCCCTCGCGGCGGCAAAGCCGCCGCGCCCCACTCCCATACCTTCCCCATCCCGGGGTAGGCCGCGTCGGCGATCTTCCGGGCGCGATCTGAAATCTCCGAAGGCACGCCCCACAGGGCCTCGCTGATGCCGCCGACGATGGCCGCCAAGGTGTCGGCGTCGCCGCGGATCGAACAGGCGAAGCGCACGGCCTCCTCATAGCTGCGGGTGCCCGCCGCGATGGCGATGCAGTCCGGCACGCAACCCTGGCAGGTCTCGTTGTAGCGATGGTCTTTGCGCACTTTGTCCAGCGAGGGGAGTTTTTCGTAAAAACGTTCACCCACGGCCTTCACGGCACCTGGGTCTTTGGTGACGCGCGCGGCCCAGGTCGCCAAGGCCACGCACTCGGCCCCCCGGATGCCATGCGAATGCCCATGGGAGGGCAGGGCGCTCAGCCGGGCGTGCTCCAGCACCTGCTCCTCGTGCTTGTAGTGCCAGGCGATCGGCGAGACGCGCATGGCCGCGCCGTTGCCGAAGGACTCGCGAGGCTGGGTCGCGCCGTCCTCGACCCACTGGAGGAATCCGCCGCCCCACGCGGGGCTCAGGCAGGCGCGGTTCTCCGGCCTTTGGGAGAGCGCCACGCCGCGGAGGAGGTACGGTTTGTAGTCCTTGACGCCGGCCCTGCACGCTTCGGCGATCGTCCAGGTCAGCAGCGAGTCGTCGGTCGGGCACGACGATTCCACGAACAGCTCGAAGTCGTCCCGCGTGTTCGAGGCGAACTCGTGCACCGACCCGATGATGTCTCCCGTGATGGCTCCGATCATCTTCCCATGATGCCCCGGTCTGTCCCGTTTGCCAGCCCCGCCCCGTCATAAAAGGTTCCGCCCTGCCTCACTTTCGCCCGAATAAGACACCCATTACGCCTTTGCACCCTCATCCCCTCGCCTAGAAAAATCACACCCCACCTCCGAGCCTCCGGGCCTCCGTGCCTCCAGTTGTCTTCAACCCGTCCCTGCCCCCGTCCCTGTCCCTAGCCCTGTCCCTTGCAGCCCCCCTTGTCCCCGTGTCACCGTGCCCCCGTGTCCCCTCTGAGCGCGGAAGCCCTTCTTCCGCGCTCACTCGCGCTCACTCCTTCCTCACACTGCACCTCAGGTCGGTCCAGGCGTCCGGCTTGGCGCCTTTGGCGGGCGTGATTTCCACCTCGTTGCGGCCTCGTCGCAGATCCTCGGACTTCAGGTCGAAACTGAGCCAGTTCCCGGCTTCTACCTTGGTCTGGGCAAGCGCACGTCCGTTGAGCCTCACGCTGAAGCCTGAGGCGCCTGGCGTATTCTTTGTCTGGATGAGCAGCCGTGCCCGCCTGCCTTTCATGTCGGTCTCGTTGGCGTAGAAGGCCGACGACGCGGTCTCGCCCGCCTTCAGGGCGATGGGTTTTCCGGGATTGAGATGGGAGGTCTTCACGTAGGCGGCGTAAGGCAGGCTGTTGCCCGCGGCGACGCCGGCCCCGCGCACGCTGGCGAAGTAGTCCTTGTCGAGCGGGTCCAGGGTCCGAATGTCCCCGAGCTCCCTCCAGATGGGGCTGCTGGGATTGAAGGAGTTGAAGACGTAGACGCCGTCGGCCCCGGACTGCCAGGCCGCCGCGGCCCTCCCGCGGTAGCTCTGCACGGTCTGCCGCAAGGCCTTGGCGTCGACGTCCCGAACGCGCGACTCGTCGAGTGAGGGATAGACTTTAAGTCCGTATCGATGGCCGAGCTCCACGCTGCGTTCCCAGTCGTTGAGGCGGAAGTAGCCGCTGGGCATGTGGATGTCGATCAGGCCCTCGGCCATCCAGCGCTCGAGGTCCAGGCCGATGTCACGGCAGTATTCGACGGAGTCGGGCAGGCGCACGGCCAGCAGGAAGGGCCGGCCGCGACGCAGGCCCTCGGTCTCGGTCATGGCGCGGATGCGACGGACCATGTCGGTCATGAGCGCGCGTTCCGTGTCGTCGCAGGCGACGCCGGCCATGGCCGCCCGGCGGAAGAACACGGGGTGACGGAAGAAGTCCAGTTCGACGCCGTCGACGTCGTAGTTGCGGCAGACTTCCTCGACAAAGCGGAGCGCCAGCTCGCGCACGGGTTCCTGGGTGTAGTCGATCGCGGTCCACGCCCCGAACTTCGGCTTCTTGGCCGCGGTCCCGATCATGTATTCGGGATGCTCGGTCTTGAGCCGGTTCGCACGCAGCATGACCGGGCCGTAGTCGGCGCCGGCGCCGTCATGCGTGTCGTTCATGCGGAAGGACCAGAAGACCTCCACGCCGTGCCTGCGTCCGAAGTCCGTCATCACCTTCAGGGGGTCGGTGCCCGCCGCGAGGAGTTCGGCGGTGCGATTGGTCGCGAACATCGCCTCCTTGGTCGTGAAGACCTGCCCGACCTTGGTGTCGTGCGTGAACATCCCGAAGCCCGAGCTCCAGGTGCAGTAGGAGATGCAGTCCACCTGGCTGCCGATCAGGCCGGTCGTGCGCAGCTTCAGGAAGGCTTCCGCCGAATTGTCCTCGGTCTTGTACACCGGCTCGTTGCCGTCGTTGTTGAAGATGATGCGGCGCTGGCGGTTCAGCGCGGCCTTCCTCGCCTCACGCAGCTCCGCCAGCGAGGCGTCGGGCGCGTTCGCGCATCCGGAGAGCAGGCAGAGCAGGGCGGCGAAGAGGACGGTCGTTCTCATGGGGTCTGCGCAATCTGCCTTCCGCGGACGCCGTTGACAACGCCCACCTCCTATTCGCACGCCTTCGCCCGAATAAGACACCCATTCCATCTTTCATCCCCCACCTGCATCTCCTATCCCTATCCCTGTCCCTGTCCCTCGCGGCATCGCCGCGCCCACCTTTGCACTCTCATCCCCCTCGCCTAGAAAAATCCCACCCCACCTCCGAGCCTCCGGGCCTCCGTGCCTCCAGTTGTCTTCAACCCGTCCCTGCCCCCGTCCCTGTCCCTGTCCCTTGCAGCCACCCCTTGTCCCCGTGTCACCGTGCCCACGTGTCCCCTCGTGGCTTCGCCCCTGCCCCCGTCCCTGTCCCTAGCCCTGTCCCTTGCAGCCACCCCATCCTCCATCACTCATCCTTCATCTGCATCTCCTGTCCCTGCCCCTCGCAGCGTCATCGCCGCGCACACTTTTGCACCTTTGCACGCGGCTCCGCCGCAGTTGCACCTTTGCACGGCATTTCTCTCACTCCTATCCCTGTCCCTCACAGCACCCCCATGCCCCCCTTTCCCTGTCCCTGCCCCTGTCCCTGCCCCTCTCGGAATCTCCCCTTCGCTCTCATCGCGCTGACTTTCCTCTGCTGCGCGCATCTCCTTTCCGCCCCCGTCCCCGGCCCCATCGAGGCGCCCGCGGAGGGCCGCACGGTCTGGCTGCGCGCCTGGGTGAAGGTCGACCCGAGTTTCTTCTCCAAGCACGAGCGCAATCTGTTCGAGGAGTCGGTCGGGGTGCACTTCCGTGACTTTGCCGGCGCCCACGAGCTGCACGTCAACGGGGTGAAGGTCGGCACGGGCGGATCGTTCGAGCCCTATCGCTCCGGCGCGGGCGAGATCTTCCGTCACAAGGTCCCGGTGGGCACGCTGCGCAAGGACGAGTGGAACGAGCTGGCGTTCCGCATCTTCGCCAAGGGAGGGAAGGGCGGTTTCACGGGCGAGGCGCCGTTCATCATGAACTATTTCCAGGAAAGCGTGCTCGAGGGGGAGTGGGAACTCATCGAGGGCGACGGGTTCCGTCCGGGTCCGGCGCTCAAGGACCGGCCGGCCGCCTTCACGTTCGACAAGTTCCGCGAATCCAACCGGGTGCTGGGCCGCGCCGCCCAGGTGCACGGCCCCAAGCTCTCGCCGGCCGAGGCCTACGCCAAGATCCGCACGCTGCCGGGTCTGGAGGCCGAGCTGCTGCTGTCGGAACCGCTGGTCGCCCAGCCGACGCACTTCAGCTTCGACTCCAAGGGTCGTCTCTGGGTCACGCAGTACCGTCAGTATCCCTACCCGGCCGGGGTCAGCATGGTCAGCCGCGACAAGTATTACCGCTCGCATTACGACCGCGTGCCTCCTCCTCCGCCTTTCCATGACAAGGGCGCGGACGTGGTCTCGATCCATGAGGACACGGACGGGGACGGGAAATATGACCGTCACAAGGTCTTCCAGGACGGGCTCAACATGGCCAACTCGGCCTTCCGCGCCCATGGCGGGGTCTGGGTGATGTCTCCGCCCTACCTGCTGTTCTACCCCGACGCCAATGGCGACGACGTGCCGGACGGCGCGCCGGTGGTGCACCTGCAGGGCTTCGGGCTGGAGGACACGCACTCGGTGGGCAACGGGATCATCCTCGGGCCGGACGGCTGGATCTACGGGGTGCACGGCAGCACGTCGTCGTCCCGCGTCACGCGGCCGGGCTTCGACTCCTCGGAGGCGGGCAGCGTCCACTTCGAGGGCTGCATGGTCTGGCGCTATCACCCGAAGACGCGTGAGTATGACATCTTCTGCGAGGGCTCGGGCAACCCGTTCGGTCTGGATGTCGACGCGGACGGGCGGCTCTACTCGGGCCACAACGGCGGGACGACCCGCGGCTGGCACTACGTCCAGGGCGGCATCTACCTCAAGCAGGGGGTCGACCCCGGCAAGTTCGGTCCTCCGCGCAGTCCGTATTCGTTCGGTCAGCTGCCGATCCTTGGCACGCGTACGAAGGTCCCGCGCTTCGCCCACTACGGCACGTTCGTCGAAGGCACGGCGATGCCCCGCTCGCTCGCGGGACACCTGCTCTCGATCGACCCGCTGCACAACACGGTCACGGACTCCGAGCGGCTCTGGGTCGGGGCGACTTATGAGACGTCCGACCTCGGCATCCCGATGTGGTCGGAGGACGTGGCGTTCCGTCCGCTCTACATCGCCAACGCGCCGGACGGCTCGGTCTACCTGTCCGACATGTATGAGTTCTACATCGCGCACGGGCAGCACTACCAGAACCAGATCGACCCCACGACGGGCCGGATGTACCGCCTGAAGGGGCAGGGCGCCGCGCTCGACCGCGACCTCAACCTGCAGGACAAGTCCTCCGCGCAGCTGGTCGCGCTTCTCGCCCACCCCAACAAGTGGCATCGCACAATGTCGCTCCAGCTGCTCGCCGAACGCCGCGACCTCTCGGTGGTCGACGCGCTGGAGGGCCTGCTCTTCGCCAAGGGGATGCCGGCCGACGAGCGTTCCGACGCGCCTCGCGGCGCCTTGGGCGCGCTGTGGGCGCTCTACCAGATCGACGCGCTCACCGACGCCCGGGCGGTCCGCGCGCTCAGCCACGGCTACGCCCCGGTGCGCCATTGGGCCACGCGCTTCCTCGGTGACAAATACGGCGTCAACCGCGGCCTCGGGGTGCCCGGCATCGGATCCCAGGGCGCGCGCGACCTGCCCGCCGACGTCTTCCAGTCGCTGCTCGCCCGCGCCGACGTCGAGACCGACGCCGAGGTGCGCTCGCAGATGGCCTCCACGGCCCGACGTCTCACGACCTCACAGTCGCTCAAGCTCCTCGACCGCCTCGTGCGCAGGGACGAGGACGCGAAGGACCGCTACATCCCGCTGCTGCAGTGGTGGGCGCTCGAAGCCCACGTCACGCTGGACCGTGAGGCGGTGCTCGGCTTCCTGCGCGACGGTTCGCTCTGGGACCGCCCGGTGATGCAGGAGCACCTGCTGCCGCGCCTGATGCGACGCTTCGCCACCGAGGGTCGCCGCGCCGACCTGCTGGTCTGCGCCCGGCTCCTCGGCCTCGCCCCCACGCCCGCTCACTCGGCGCATCTCATGAAGGGCTTCGAGGAGGCCTATCGCGGCCGGGAGATGTCCGGTCTGCCCGACGAGCTCCTGAAGGCCCTGGCCGCCTCCGGCCGCGCGCCTCTCGTGCTTCGTGTCCGGCAGGGCGAGGCCGCCGCCATCGCCGAAGCGCTCGGCATCCTGCGCAATCCGAAGTCGAAGCCCGAGGACCGCATCCTGCAGGCCCGGCTGTTCGGCGAGGTGCGTCATCCCGAGGCCCCCGCGCTGCTCCTCGCCATCGCCACTTCCGAGCCCTCCGTCCCCCTGCGCAAGGCCGCGCTCATCTCCCTGATGGCCTACGACGATCCGTCCGTCGGCCCCAAGGCCGTGACCCTTCTGTCGGCGCCGAAACTCGACACTGAGGTGCGCACGGCCGTCCTGGCCCTGCTGGCCAGCCGTTCCGCCTGGAGCGCGGACCTCCTCCGTGCGGTGAAGTCCGGCTCGGTCGCCTCCGCGATCATCCCTGCCGACATCGTGGATCGCATGCGCGGCCATGCCTCCGACGACCTGAAGGCGCTGCTTGCCGAGACCTATCCCGCGCCCGTCGCGAATCAGGGCGCCGATTGGAACGCCAAGATCGCCGACGTCGAGCGACGCCTCAAGGCCGGCACCGGCAATCCCTACGCCGGCGAGGCGACCTTCATGGAGCGCTGCGCCTCCTGTCACCGCCTCTTCTTCAAGGGCGGGCGCATCGGGCCGGAGCTCACCGCCTACCAGCGGGACAACCTCGGCACCATGCTCATCAGCATCGTCAATCCCAACGCCGAGATCCGCGAGGGCTTCCAGTATTTCTCCGTCCAGACCGTCGACGGACGTTCCCTCAGCGGCTTCCTCGTCGAACGCGACGCCCAGATCCTCGTCCTGCGCGGACTCGAGGGCGAGGACATCACCTTGCGACAGGCCGACGTGAAGGCCCTCGTTCCTGTCGGACGCAGCCTCATGCCGGAGGGACTCCTTGAAGGACTGACCGACCAGCAGCTCCGCGACCTCTTCGCGTATCTCCGTATCTCCCAGCCCATCACCAAGTGACCTTGCGCGGCGGCAATGGGGTCTGGCTTATCTCGCGCAGCGATGATGTGCCTGACCCCGTTTGCCTGAAGCGTCAGAGGTGACACGTGGGCACGGTGACACGTGGACACGGGAGCACCTGTTGGCTCTGTGCCTCCCGGCCGCCCTTCGGCGGCCCTCCTTCATCCTCCATCGCCCATGCTTCATCTGGACAGAGTTTGGACGGGCCTCATGCATCCCGGGTGCTCTGTGCTTGCTGGGGTTCATGGGCTCTCAGATAAGTGAGCATGACCACGAGCCCCGCAGGTTTTCTGTTCCGCATCATCCTGGCCGCCCTGATGCTTTCGTCGGCCCCGGCCGTCCAAGCGGACGAGCAGGCCGAGAAGGTCAGGAAGGTGCTGGAAGTGCTCAAGGCGCTGAGCGAGGATGACGATGACGCGGACAAGCCCAAGAAGGCGGCTGCCAAGAAGAACAAGGCGACCAAGTCTTTCGAGCCCGCAGCCGACGCCGTCTTCTCCGCCGAAGCGCACTCACTGACCCCCGGCGCCATCTACCCCAGTCTCATCCTGGCCACCGCGACAATCAAGGACGACGGAACGCCCGATGACCCCTCTGACGCCACGCATTATGGCGACCCCATGGCCACCCTGGGCGTGCTGCTGCGCAACGTGCGCAAGGATGACAAGATCACCGTCGAGGTCACGGCCGACGCTGTCATCAAGCCTTCCAAGATTACTTTCACTGCCAAAGCTTCTGAGCTCCTCGTCACCGCCGCCCCGAAGGTTAAGTTCGATTTCGAGGCTTTGAGCAAGGTCACGCAGACACGTCCGATCAACGTCACCTTCAAGGTCACGCGCAACGGGAAGACTGAGGATGACATAGACGAGGTGATGAGCCTGCGTCAAATCAATGACTGTCCTTATGGGGTCGTTTCTCCCACCCCCAAAAAGAACGGCAAGGTCGTCCAAGAAATGCACGACATCCGGTTCATGTTCGCCGCCTATGCGAACGAGAACCACCCGCAGATTGACCAGATTCTCAAAGAGGCCAAGGCCACCGGGCTGTGCTCTCAATTTCTCGGCTATCAGGCCTCTGAAAAAGAAGTTTTCGAGCAGGTCAACGCCATCTGGGTCGCTTTGCAGCGTCGCGGCATCACTTATTCCAGCATCACCAATACCACGCCCGTCAAGGGAGTCTATGCCCAGCACGTCCGCTTCCTCGATGAGTCCATCAGCATGACTCAGGCCAACTGCGTGGACGGTTCCGTGCTCATCGCATCGGTTCTCAAGAAGATTGAGATCAAGACCTGCCTGGTTCTCGTTCCCGGACACTGCTACCTGGCGTTCTACTCCCAAGATCCGGCCAAGGGTGGCAAACTCTACGGCCTGGAGACGACGGAGCTGGGATTGAAGTCGTCGCTCCCCCAGGCCATGCAGACCGCGACGTCTTCCGCGGGGTCATCTTTGCAGAAAAACTGGAATAAATTCCAGCAGGAGAATTCAGGCTACATGCTCGTCGACCTGGATGACGCGCGAGAGGCCGGCATCATGCCGATTCCTTACGTCAAAGGCCTGAAGTGATCCTTCGTCTCCGGTCATTTTGATTTTGAGTCAAGGCGGGGGCGCGTCAGCGCCCCTTATCATTTCTCACCCCGCCAGTTCGGCGAAGTCGTTCAGGTCGCCTAGCGGCGTGATGCCTTCGGTCCTGGCCACGATGGTCCGGATCTTCAGGTCGTTCAGGAAGCCCAGGTAGTCGCGGTCTTCCGGGCTCCTTGAGAAGGCCATCGCAAATCCAGAAGCATCTTAGAGCCCGCCCTGCCGCTCCTAAGGTGGAGCAGGAGCAGGACCGCTACGGAAAGCCCTACATGGCCAAGCCTCGACTTGGGCAGTCAGGCTTCCGGGTGGCCGTCCTGGATGCCTATGGTCGCCGCTGCGCCGTGACCGAAGAGAAGACCCTCCCGGTCCTGGAAGCCGCGCATATTCGCCCTTATGCCGACGGAGGAGGGCATGAGGTCGGAAATGGCCTGCTGCTCCGCTCTGACTTCCATACCCTATTCGACGCCGGCTACCTGACCATCGACACCGACTACCGCCTCCTCGTCAGCAAGCGCCTTAAGGAAGAGTACTCCAACGGGCGACATTACTACGAACACCACGGCTCCCGGGTCCCCAACCTCCCGACCCGGACGGACCTTCTGCCTTCCCGTCCGGCGATTGAGTGGCGGAATGCCAGTTGGAGTAGCTAGCTTTATGGTTGGCCCGGTTTTAGCGCCATCCAGCAGACCAATTCGATGTTCTCCTTGCCGATGCTGGGCAGGGTCGGGGCTGGAGTAGAGGGCTTGAGCCCGATGGAGAGGACCTTTAGGACGATGAGTTCGGCGTGAGCCAGTTTCGTGAGGCCCTGGAAGTCGGGTCCTTCGCCGGCCACCCAAGAGCGTAGCATGGCCTCTTCGCGGCGGGGCCACGGCGAGAGGATGATCCGATTAGCCTCATCTTCCTGCTCCTTTGAAACCTTCCGGGCGGCTCCTTGCAGGTTGAGCCTGATGAACTCAGCGGCACGGGTGTTGGTCGGCCGGATCTTAGGGGCTAGGTTGTTGGGGTCGGTCTCGAACTGCCAGGTCGTCAGGACGTCCTCGGCTGCGATGTCCCAGGCGAACTCGGCTTGTTCTTCGGCGTTCGGATCGTCAGCCCGTTCTTTCGTGGGGCCACATTCAATCAGACGCAGGCAGGTGGCTTCCTTCCGCTCGACCCTGTGGGTGGACTCCCCACTTTCCGTCTGGACGGTAAGGGGCTTGAAGTCCGTGGTGGTATGGATGAAGCGCAGATAGAGGCGCTGGATCTCCTCGCCGTTCACCTTGGCCCTGACCTTGGCCAGGAAGAAGAACCCAGGCCACTTGCCCTTGACCATGACAGTGCCAGCCATGCCGGGCATGTCCTTCAGCGCCTGTTCCGAGACGGTCTCCTTCATGGCTTTGCGAAGCTCTTGGCGATACTGTTCGGCGGTCTGCGAGGACTCGGCGGTACCGCCGTTCTCGAAGATGGAGGGGTCCCCGTCCTCTAGATCCTTGATTACCTTGATGTCGCCTGCGAAATCTCTTTCACGGTTCGGCGAGCTTCCGTCTTCGTCCACGATGGGCGAAGTTACGCCCACGGCTGCCGCAGCCATCGCGATCTTGTGGCTGATTCTTTCTTGAAGGCGGAGCATCGCGTCGAGACGCGCGTCCGGGAAATAGGACCGGAGGTAGACCTTAGGGTGCTTGCTGCCGATACGGTCGACGCGGCCATGGCGCTGGACAAGGCGCATAGGGTTCCAGGGCAGGTCGTAGTTGATGATGTGACGGGCCTGTTGGAGGTTCACACCTTCGGCGAGCACGTCGGTGCTGACCATGATGTCGTATAGGTCATTGGAGCCGAGTTCGCTCGAGATGGGCGCGAACCCGCCTGCGGCCTTCTGGGCGGAGAGGTCCGAGTCGTTCCCGCCCGAGACCATGCCCAGACGGATACCTTCATTCTGCTTGGCCAGTTCCCGGTTCGACTCGCGATAACAAGCCAGCCGCTTGTCTTCCTTGATCGCCTTAACGAGACGACGCTGAATCCATTCGGCGGTGTCGGCGAAATACGAGAAGACGAGGACTTTGCGCCGGTCTCCAAGGACGGCCTTCATGCCGACTTCATCCTCGGCTTCCTTGGCAATAGCCGCGATTTCTTCGATGAGTCGCTCCAGTTTGTCGTCCGTCTCTGCCTTGGCGGCCTTGGCGACCATGTCCCGTAGCATGACCAGTTCCTTGAGGTCGGCGCGGACGTCCTTCTCCAAAGTCGAGCTGTAGTCCTTGGCGCTAGTGCAGTTGCCGTTCTTGATGATGTCGGCGACGGCCTTCTCGACGTCTTCCCCGCCTTCCAGCTCATCTTCGACCGTCGAGATGTCCCGGAGCGCTTCCGAAGGGACGATTTTGCCCGCCTTGAGGTGCCGCAGGAAGATCTCATGCTCGGCCACCATCCGGCTGATGGTCCGGTGGAATGCGTAGGCCGAAGACTCAAGGCGCTTGAGAAGGCCGCTTCGCAGGAGGCCGATGAGCGCCCCCATGGGCGGAGCGTCGTTGCCGCCGTCGACGCGATAGGCTTCGTGCTGGTAGCGCGCGAATTTCAGGGCCGGCTCTCCGTTCTCAGGAGCTAGGCAGCGTTCGAGTTCCCCGAAGAAGTCCCCCAGCTGCTGCTCGAACGAATAACGGACGCATTTCGCCACGGGTTCCGGGAACACGATGGGGATCTGCTTCGGTTGCCCGTTCTCATCCTTAACCCAGATGGTGCTGTTCGGGTAGTAGTGCTTGATGAAGTGACGGGTGCGCTTGACGGTCGTAGCGTCGATGATGGGGTACAGCTCGTCCGGGCTCAGGCTATTGACGTCGCGCGCCATGGCGTCCTGGAACTTGTCCTGAAGGGAGAGGATGCCTCGGTCGGCGAACTGGGCGTCCTGCCTCACGAAGAATCGCAGCAGGTTGAAGAAGTCCCAGAGCGAGTTGTTGACCGGGGTGGCGGTCAGCATGAGCAAGTCCTTTGGGCGGCCCCAGAGCAGGTTGCGGAGCACTGCGGCCCGGGTGGGAGTGTAGGGGTTGCGGTAGTTATGGGCCTCGTCGATGACGACGAGTGAGTAGTCATCAGGGGGCTGCGGCAGCTTGACGTTGGACAGGTCCTGGCGGTCGGTTGTGGCTGCGTTCTGGCCAAATGCAAAGAACGAGCTGCCCATGCCGGCGAAGCCTTGCGAAGGCAGCTTGTCTGCAGGGACGTTGAGGCGGCTGTCTCGGGCCAGTTCCTCGTACGAGACGACGTCGGCAACGAGGTACTTGTCGTTCAGGAAGCGCTTCCAGGTGGTATCTCGCACCGCGGCAGGGCAGATGACGAGAACGCGTTGGCGACGCTGGTTGTACTGCTCGATGATGGCGCCGGCCGTGTAGGTCTTCCCGAGCCCGACGCTGTCGGCGATGATGACCCCGTTGAGTTCGTCGAGGATGCGCAGGGCGCGCCAGACGCCGTGACGCTGGAAATCAGTGACCGGAACCTTCGAGGCGAAGTCCTCGCTCAGGACGTCTGCGGCGTAGAGTTCGAAGAGCACCTTGATGAAGACATGGTAGGGCTCGTGCAGCTTCAGCAGTTCCTTGTATATAGCGGCCAGGTCAAGGTCCTCGGCGGCGTCCCACTGCTTGTCGAACCAGTCCTTGATCTTGCCCGGTAGGGGGTCCGCGTACACGCCTAGGTTCAGTTCCTGACTGTAACGCATGCCAGAAGGGGTGAGGTTGGACGAACCGACGATGGCTCCCCCGGTCTTGCTGTCCCCGTCCTTGCCTTCGAAGAGGTAGGCCTTGGCGTGGAGGAACCCTTCGGTCACCTGCTTGGACTCGATCATGCCGCTCTCGAGGAATTGGACGAAGCGCTCGATGGTCTGGCGGGTCGCCTTGCTGAAGGGGAGCTTGTCGCGATCGCGCTTCAGGCGGGCGAGGAGGGCGTTGGCCGCCTCCCGTGCCTTGCGCCTACGGAATTCCTCCTCGGTCTCGCCGCTGTTATCGGGCAGCTTCTCGTCTTCGATGCCCGCAGGAAGGGGCTCGGCCCCAAGAAGAAGGCGCATCCTCTTGAGCCGTTTGAGCGACTCACGGAGGGTGTCGAGTCCTTGGGGGCGGAAATACGCCGTGGCGATTGAGAGCTGATCGACCGGAGACTTGCGGGCCTCCAGTTCGGCGAGGTGGGCGTTGATCGCCTTCGCCAGCGTGTTGTCGCCGGCGTTGTCGATGAAGTCGGGCCGGTAAGTCATGGATCAGAGTTTGTGCTTGGTCTTTAGGCGGCGGTATTCTGCCAGGACACGTGCGTGGTCCGGTTTCCAATCCAAGCCTTCGTGGAAGGTGGAGAAGACCGTCTCCAGCTCCGTCTCGGTGAGTCCGTAGAGGAGGGCGGAGGTCGCATCGACACGGTCGATAAGTTCCTGCTTTTCCTCCGGCTTGAGGGCCCCGTGCTCGACGCCGATGGACTTGGCCCAGCCGGCGAAGCGTTTGTCAGGGCAGGCCAGGCGTCCGGCGGCTGAAACCATCTCTTTGAAGAGCGGATGGCTGTCGGGCACGCGCGGGCAAGGCAGGTAGTTGAAGATGGAGAAGGTGAGGTTAATCTCAATCCACCTGCGGGAATACCAATCGCAGGCGCGGGAGGAAAGAATGCCCAGCAGGTAGGTCTTGTGGATGTTTTCTCCTTTGCTCCAGATCAGGACAGGAGCCTTGTGCGTACACACCACCTTAGGTGGGAGGAGCGCTGCCCGCACGGTCCGAGAGTCTGTTGCCCGCGTGATATCCCGGAATGCGATGCGTGGGTGCAGGCATTCGATGGTGGAATCGTCCTGGATATGGCGGTCGTCCGCGCCCCACCAGGGGGAGTTGGCACCGCGTCGGAAACTGCTCTTACGCTTGCGAGTCAGTTCAGCGATCGTCTCGTCGACCGATTTCGTCCAGCCGTAGTAGCGTTCGGAGCCGCGGTCGGGCTCCCAGAGATCGAAGGATTCACCCTTGAATACGGGCATAGGGTTTCCGTCTGGCTTGTTGCCTGTCAGATCGTAAAGGTCTTTGTCGCCCGTGGCGTGAAGTTCTGCGTACGCCCTGCAGTGCCAGAGGGCGTTGATATCGTATTCACCGACCATGTTGGGGGACTTGCGGATTTTGCGGAAGGCGTCCTGCGCCTTGACGCTAGGCAGCAGGGGAAGCTTGGCGCCTTCGGTCCAGCCCAGCACCTCGTCTGCCGGGAAGCTCGCGAAACGGATGCGCTCCCTGTTGAAGTCGGCAAGGCAATCAAAAGGCCCGTTGAGCTTCAGCTCGTTGACGGCCTTGTGCTTGCGGATCGAGCACAGGCAGACGGTGTATCGCGGATCGACGTCGGTGAACACCCATTCCGCCTTATTCGTCAGCGTTGTGATGGAGAAATCTGCACGATTGTGGCCGCTGATCTTATCGGCAGCCAAGAGTTGGGTGCGCCATTCGACCAGACCGTCGCCGGAGAAGGCGCTTCGAGGCAGCACGACGCCCAGGTGGCCGCCTTCTGCGAGGAGTTCCCAGAACCTCCACGCGAACATGCGGTAAAGATCCGGGTCGCCGGCCGACACGCCGTACCTGAAGCGCCCTTTGGGGTCGGAATAGAGATTGCCGAGCGCAGCAGAGGCCTCCTCGGCCTCTGCTTGTGCGACCTGCAGAAGTTCCTTCATGTTCTGAAGCGTCTTCTCCAGGGCTTTTTCGGCCTTGGTCCTGTCCGCCGCGGCCATGCCGTAATAGCCAGGAATGTGACGTCCGAAGAACATGGACTTCTCGAACTTCACCTTTTCCCAGGGAGGGTTGCCGAGGAGCACGTCAAATCCGCTACGTTTGCGTAGGAATACCTCCGGGAAGGATGCGATCAGATGCCTGCAGCCGATACGCGATAGGCCGGCGCGGGCCTCACGTAGCGGCTTGGACTTGAGCATGGCATCGGGGTCCTGCATCAAGCCCATGAGGTCATCGCCATCTTTTCCGATGACCTTGCCCGAAGCACGAATCCAGGTCGCGATGTCCATGGCGGCGATCGCGGGTTCTAGTTCCTTGCGTGCCTCGTTGCGCAGCTTCTTCATTGCCTTGACGTCCGCCACGTTCTTGTCGGCGATGGCACCCATCTTGCGGATGCTTGGCAGTGCATTATCTAGGTAGCGTTCAACGCCCACCCTGCAGTCGTCGAGCAGGTCCTCGAAGTCGCGCTGGTTGGCGACGCCGATGAGCGAGTTGCCTTGGATGAGGTTGTGCTCAAGAAACGATAAGGGGAGCCCAGGCACGAAGGTATGAATCCAGACGGCGAGCTGCGCCAGTTGGACCGAGATGGGGTTCATGTCCACGCCGTAGACGCAGCGGCGCGCGATCAGGCGGCGGAGCAGGGCGGCGTCTTCGAGCTTATTCTCGATCTGGGTTGCGGCGTCACCGAGTTCCTTCTGGGCTGCCTCGCGGAGATCTTGAAGCTGCAGGCGGACTGCAGGCAGCGGACGCTTCTCGAGGTAGGCTCGGAACTTCCTCTCAATCCGGTCGATGGCGAAGATGAGGAAATGGCCCGATCCCATTGCGATATCGGCTACCTTGAAGTCGAAGAGGGCTTCGGCGGCGTCGTTGTCGCTTAGGTCGCGGAGTTTGGCGAGGTGGTCGTCAAGGCCCTTGTCGAGCGCGAGGTCGAGCAGGTGGTCGACTGCGAACTCCTTAGTGAAGTATGCACCGGAGGCCTTGCGGGCACCGGACTTGTTGTGGAGGTAAAACTCCCCTTCTCGGACCGTCGGCTCATCCTTCTTGGTGGCCGGGACGAAGATTTGGTCTCCGTCCTTGGACTTGAGCACGAGATCCTCCGCGGCCTCGGAGAGCTCGGATTCCAGAAGGCCTTCGTAGATGGTGCCGAATTCGCGAACACCTAGTGAGCGGAAGTCGACCGGTCCGAGGTCCTTGCCCTCAGGTTGGGTAAGAAGCAGGCCGGCCAAGGCCGGAGCGAAGACCGAATCCTTCAGTTTGACTTTGGAGAGGGCATGGCCGTGGACGGAGTCTTCCTCGTCGTCGGAGAACAGGACGCCGTTGTAGGCCGGCACGGAGAGGGACTTGTTCCCCTTGCTGATGGCTTGGCTGAGGATGACGAACTTGTCCCAGTAGGTCGTCGTGTCACCCCACTTCGCCGTCTTGCGCAGGTCTTCGAGGAGGTCGGTCGCGACGGTCTTGAGGGAATTGCGCTGGTACTGCTGTGAGGTCTTGAAGGGAAGCAGATCCTTGTCCTCGGCATAGGCGATGAACAGGAGCCTGAAGAGGGCGTGCGTCGCCATCTGGAGGGTGTCGCGCAGGTAGGCCTCGTCCTTGCGCGGGTGGCGTCGGGCATCGGCGATGCCCTTGGCCAACCTGGGCATGACCTCGACGTAGATCCGTTCACGGAGGGCCTCGGCCAGGTTGCCTGAGAAGCGATTGGAGTCCGCGAGGAGGCGGTAGACGGCGCCCTTGTCCTGGAGCAGCGCATCGGCTGAGAACAGCATCCAGAGCAAGCCGGCGTCCGACTCCTTGAGCAGGCCCGTGTGGACCTGCACGTAGGTCTCGCAAGGACCGCGACGGCCTACGCCCACGTTGAGGACGGCCGGGTAGAGTCGGATCGAGCGATCATGGGCGACGGTGATCACCCAGCGCAGGTTGCGCTTTTCGGCCTGCGTCATCGCATGGGTGATCGGGGATTGACCGTTGAACGCCTGAGAGGCCGCTTCGGGACGTTCCGATTCGTGAAGCAGAACGGCCAAGGCTATCTCCTTCTGGTCAGCATCAAGCAGGATGTCTGTCCGGGCGTCATTGGCCTTGGTGGCGTAGCCGAGACCCTTGATCAGGTCCTTGCCGCTCTTCGCGAGCAAAGGCTTGGCCTTCTCGTGGGCGCTTTTGACCTCGCGACGGTAAGGGTTCTCGGCATCCGAGATCATTACTTGGCGCAGCACATGGTCGGCGAAAAGCCCGCTGTTCTCGAGTCCGGGCGTTTCGGAGCGCGTCGTCTCAAGGGCGGAACCTAGGAAGCGTACTGCGCTGTTCCGATCAGGGCAGTCCTTGGCTAGTTTGAGAACTCTGCCGGCTTGATCGGCGTCGAGCCCACGAGCCAATGGCAGGTCATTACCGTGCAGCAAGGGGCCGGCGAGGGTCACCTTGCCGTCGAGCACTAACCCAAGAATAAGGGGCGCTGCGCGACCGCCATGGCGCTCAGACCATAGCTCCTTGATCTTGCCATCGGCGATGGCGGAGGGGAGCTCGATCAAACAGATCTGGAGGGGCGTGTTGCCAGGATCCTTCCCGAGCCAAAGTTGAGCGTTGAACCCCTTGATTTTTACGACGCTTTGGGCGCTGCCGAGGGGGGTGGTGAGTTCCGTGGGTAGTGGCATGGAGGGGAAGTCCTAGATAGATACCCCAGCGAACTCCCTTGGCAATACCTCGGTGGCCTTTGGGCTGATGAAACTAGTGCATACCTACATGCACTAGGCATGCGTAATCATGATTATGCTAGAGGCGCATTAGTCTCCCGTGTGATGCATGTCGGCCGACCGTGTTAGAGTCGGTTGGGATGGCTGTGCCCCAAAAGGGGTGAAGTGAAGGCTTGGATCAGGATGATTGCGACCCTGCACGCGGGCTAGGTTCAAATTGCAGGTGCCGCTTGAATGACTTTCTTGCGCCCGGGCGGCTGTTCTGTAGGCTGGTCCTATGTCTAATGAAAGCGAAGTTAACGTAGAAAAGGTATTCAATAGGCCTGGAGCTAAGCATAGGTTCCGAAAGCTCTTGGGCCGGAGGCACATCTCGGAGAAGGACATCGACGAGATGATTTCTTCGAATGACGTATCGGCGTTTTTTGAATATCTGCAGCTGGCAGGGCAGCCCATCTTCGAAACAGGCTGGGGCGCCTTGTATCATGGCGCCAGCGGCAGGTTCGAACTCTACTATTTCGACGGCCACTATTTCGCATCCCTGAATACCGATTGTGGCGATGAACGTGCTGGTCCATTCAGGAAACCCTTTGAAGCAGCCGAAAGATTCAGCGGCATCTTCGAATTCGAGTACGGGGAAGAATATGGCATCTCGGGGGCAATCCATTATCGTACGGATTGGAATGATGCAGGGTCCGGACGGATCTCGCCCCGAATGGCTGATAGGATGTTCAAGGAGCTCACCGGCCTCGCTGGCTCTCCGCTCAGCTTCAATTGGTGCGAGGCCATGCCTGGTAAGCTGTTCAAGGATCTGTTCCACGACGAGAAGGGTAAGGCGCTTCTTCAGCTTCATGAGGCAACCAGAAGCGGCAGCCTCGACCTGCTAGCCGCCGCCCAAGCAAAGCTCGAAGGATCTAAAAAGACACCCATCGAGTCTGACCATGTCCTTGGCGATGAAGCGAAATACTTTACCAACGCTTTCGATTCATTCGTGATGAAGGTTCCCCTGAACGCAAAGGGCAGGCTGAAGGCTCATGCTGCCGAGTGGGTCAGGTTGTGCTTGCCGCGGCGTGTGGGCAAGAAGACCTTGGTCGCCGTCATGCGCGTAGAAAATCCGGAGCGCTTCCTGGAAAAACTTGTCCCAGTGACGAACGGCGACAATCAATAGCATTTAAGACTTCCCCGCGGCTTGTGGCCGAACACGGGGTCAGACCGCACCATGGTAAGGCGCGCAACTAGAAACGCCGGAAAGGCCCGAATCTAGTTACGATTGTGATAGGGTACGGCGTGCCCCTTGGCTTTCTCAAGTGGAGTTTTCTCAGACTAGCCATCTGATTACAGCGTGGTACCGTTGATGCATGGATGAAGCAGATGCCTATGCACGCGAGGATGACGACGGCCGCACGGTTGAGCCTCTGCATCTGACCTTCTCCGTGCATGCTTTTCCTGTTTCTGGAACCATCCTCACGTGGGATGCCGCGAAGCGGGAGCTGAGGCTGAGCGACCGATTCGACACGACCGGTGGCCGGGTTCTGCCAACGCCGACAAGGGCCCAGTGGAAGGCGTTCAGGATTCTCCTGGACAAGGCCAAAGTCTGGGAATGGCAGTCGGAGTATGTCGATGACACCGTCTGTGACGGCGGCGGGTGGCGGCTTGAAATTGCCTTTGCTGACCGGCGCATCGGGAGCGGCGGCTCCAACGCCTATCCCGGCGAACAAGGCGCGAGCCCTTTTCCAGGGTCGGACTTCGACATGCTTTGCACGGCCATCTTGATGCTATCAAATTCCGAGTTTCCCGGCCTCGGTGATGCCAGCTAAGGAGGTTGCAGTACGGGGTCAGAACGCTTCCGAGCGATTTCCGTCGGAAGCTTACTGACCTCTTGCGCCTAAGGGCGCCTAGTTTAGGCTCCTGAGGCCAGCCGGATCTTCTTGGTGAGCCTGTTGCCAGCCCGATAGATGAGCAGTTCGATCTCCTGACCGCGGTGTTTGTCCAGCAGGGCGCTGAATTCCTCGTCATCAAGCGGCACCCTCTGACCGTTGAACTCTAGGATGCAGTCGCCTTCATAGAGGTCGGCGTAGAACGCCGGTGTCCGCCGCACCACGATCGTTATCAGGAGTGCGTTATTGGTCCCGACAATCCTGGCCTGTTCGGCAGTGACCGGTGTCCGTTGCACGCCAAGCACGGGCTTGAACCAGCTTTTCTTGAGATAAACCGCCAGATAATCCTGTCGGACGACAGTCACGGGCACCACCGTGGTCGAGTAGGTGCCGGCGCTATAAGTGTTGGCGGTGCCGTAGAAGCTGCCGCCGTTGGAGCCGTAGCCACTGAGGTAGGTGGTGGATTGGGTGCCCGGATTGTATTGAGGCAAGGCCATCACCGACTGTGTGGAGGTTCGGTTGCCGACGCCATACAGGATCACGTCGGCTTTGATGCTGGCTCCGAACTGCTGCATCTCGCCGAAGCTGACGTTGTTTCCGGCGTTGAAATGGGATTGCCCAAAAGGCACGTAGTTATCCCTCATCAAATCCTTAATGGCTGCGTCGAAGTCTGACACCTGCCTGCAGTCGGGCAGGCCGTTATCGGGCGCGTCTGCTGGCAAGGTCATGCCTTGGTAGAATTCTTTCCACGGGTTCTGGCAGCCTGCTAACAGAACGCCAAGTAGCAGGATGCACAGGAGTCGGGGCATTAAGCCGATTAGAAAGTGGCAAACCGGATGGTCAAGGACTGAGGGGAGAACACCGGTGTCAGGCCGTTGCTGATTACGGGCTGACGCTAAACTCAGAGTTTCTTCGCGCCTTCAGAAACAGGAAAGGATGCGAGGGGCAGGGGCAGGGTCAGGTGAAGAGGGTCCGGATGGCGGGCTTGGTGACTTTGCCCATGGCGTTGCGGGGAAGTTCCTTCAAGACGGTCAGGCGCTGCGGAACTTTGTAGACGGAGAGGCGTGATTTGCACCAGTCGCGCAAGGCGGGAAGGGTCAGGGCGGCTCCGAGCTTGGTCACGACGGCGGCGCTCACGGCCTCGCCCCAGGTGTCGTCAGGCATGCCTATGACGGCGCACTCGGCGATGTCGGGATGCTCGAGGAGCGCGGCCTCGATCTCGAGGGCCGAGAGTTTGTACCCGCCGCTCTTGATGATGTCCACGGAGAGCCGTCCCATGATGCGGTAGTAGCCGGTCTCGAGGACGGCCATGTCACCGGTGCGATACCAGCCGTCGGGCTCGAAGGACTCCGCGGTCGCCTCAGGCTTGCCCCAGTATTCGTGGAAGACGTTGGGGCCGCGCACCTGGATCTCGCCGGGGGTGCCCTCCGCGGTGATGACGGCGCCGTTCTCTGCCTTGAGGCGGACCTCGACGCCAGGCAGGGCCTGGCCGACGGCCCCGGGACGACGCTCTCCATGCAGAGGATTGGAGATCGCCATGCCGATCTCAGTCATGCCGTAGCGCTCGAGGAGCTTCTGCCCGGTGAGGGACGTCCATTGCTCATGCACGCTCGCAGGCAGGGCGGCCGAACCGGAGACCATCAGCCGCATGCGCTGGAAGCCGGACACGATCGCGGCGCGTTCCTCGGGCGGGGCGGACTCCAGGGCCTGGATCAGCTTCACGTAGATGGTGGGCACGGCCATGAAGAGGCTGTAGGCGCCGGCCTTCACGCGCTCGAGGATCGCCGGCTGATCGAACTTGGCGAAGGGCTCGATGGTCGCGCCGGCCCAGAGGGCGCAGCCCATGACGTTGATGATGCCATGCACGTGATGCATCGGCAGGAAGAGCGGGATGCGGTCCTCGGCCCGCCATTCCCAGGCCTGGATGAGGCTGCCGATCTGGGCGGTGATGTGAGCGTGGGTGGTGACGACGCCCTTGGGCCTGCTGGTGGTGCCGCTGGTGTAGAGGATCATCGCGCGACGGTCGGATGTGAGGTCAGGCAGGCGTCCCGCCGGGCCGGCCGATGCGTCGATGTACAGCAGGCGAATCCCGAGACGTGCGCAGAGCGGGGCGATCTTCCTGGCGCCGGCGGCGTCGGCCATCACGGCCGAGGCGCCGCTGTCGGTCAGGGCATATTCCCATTCGGGCTCGGTGGCGGTGAGGCAGATGGGGACCTTGACCCCGCCTGCGCGCCAGATGCCCCATTGGGCGGCGACGTAGCCGTCGCCGGCGGGGGCTAGGAGGGCCACCCGCGCCTCCCGAAGGTCGTCGGCGCCCGCGAGAAGCGCCGTGGCGAGCGAAGCCGAACGGGCCAGCAGCTCCCGGTAGGTGGTGGAGCGGTCCGGGGTGCGGAGGGCGACCGACGCATCATGCGCACGGGCCTGGGCGATCAGGGGAAGGTCGGGCATCGTCTCAGAAGATCAGGCGGTTGACCATGAAGACCACGGACGGACCGAGCAGGCAGCCGAGTCCGGTGAAGAACGTCGCGGTCATGGCGCCATAGGGCACCAGCTTGGGGTCGGTGGCGGCCAGGCCGGCCATGACACCGCTGTTGGTCCCCATCAGGCCGCCGAAGACCATCGCCGCCCGCGGGTTGTCCAGTCCGACGGCCTTGGCGAGGAAAGGCGTGGAGACCATGACGAGGATGGCCTTCACGAGTCCGGCCGCGATGCTGAGGGCGATGACCTCGCTGCTGGCGCCGATCGCTGTGCCGGTGACCGGGCCGACGATGTAGGTGGCCGCGCCGCCGCCGATGGTGGTGATGCTCACGGCGTCGCGGTAGCCGAAGGCGTAGGCGACGAGTCCGCCGACGAGGAACGAGGTGAACAGTCCGGTGAAGAGGGAGACGGCGCCGATGAGGCCGCCCTTGGCAAACTCCTCCATGCGTACGCCGAAGGCCGTGGCCACGATGGCGAGGTCGCGCAACATGGCCCCGCCCATGAGTCCGACACCGGCCAGGGCTGGAATGTCGGCCAGGCCTTTCTTGCCCCCGGCCAGGGCCGCCAGGAGCAAGCCGATGAGGATGGCGATGGCGCTGCCATGCAGCCGCCCACGGGTGAGCCTGTCAGAGGCCCAGTAGGAGACGGCCATCGTGAGACCGATGAGCGCGAAGGCGGTCAGCAGGCCGTAGTCGGTCAGGACTTTCTCCAGGACGCCGCTCATCGGGAGACCTCCCGGCTGCGGCCGTCACGGGCGAGCCATCTGACGAGCGCGAAGCAGACCGCCACGGTCAGGGCGCCGGCGAGGAAGGCCATCACGCCTCCGCCCAGCGCACCCCGGACGTTCTGGCTGGCGGCCATGGCGACCACGATGGGCACGTAGATCTGCCCCCAGAAGAGGACGCCGTTCTCGGACGGCGGGGTCATGAGCCCCCGACGCTGCAGCCAATCGGAGGAACCGATGAGGAGCAGCATGGCCACGCCGACGCCTCCGATGTCGGCATCGATCCCGACCGCGGCGCCGATCAGCCTGCCGATGGAGATGCCGACCAGAAGGCAGGCGGCGAGGAGCGCGGTTCCGTAGATGGGCATGGGGTGGGCGGGGCGGTCTTCTATTAGGAGGAAGGGGGCGGACCGTCATTCATAATCGGAAGGGGATGCGGTTGAACGGTTGGCCGGATGGCGTTCAGCCCTACCGGCGCGGAGGAGCCGCGAGGGGATTGCTGACAGGGGCAGGGACAGGGGCAGGGGCGGGAGATTCAGATGGTGGATAAGAGATGAATGATAGGAGAGGGCCGCTGAATGGCGGCCGGTACGCGCAGAGGCAACGGGTGCGCCCTTGTCCACGTGTCACCGTGCCCCCTCAACCGGCTGACGTATGACAACGGTATGACAGGTGGTGGTCTGGCGCTTCGCCTCGGCTTGGTGAAGATGTCTTCACCATGAGCTACGATCGACGCGAATTCCTCAAATCACTCACCCTGGGCGGACTCGCCCTCTTCACCGCCGACTGGCTCAAGCTGGTCAATGAGACCAAGGCCGCCTCGGGCGGCAAGCTGCTCCCAGCCCTGCCCGGCGAGAAGGTCTCCGACAAAGGCGACCAGCTGCGGGCCTTCTGGAACGATTCCGAGGGCTATTTCGAGCTCTGCCTCAACGGAACCATCTACGACGAGGTTCCTGACCTCGAGGATGACGAGGAAGACGAGTTCGATTCCAGTGAGTTCGAGCAGGGCGAAGACGAGTCCGACGAGGAATTCGAGGCCCGCGTCGACGAGGCTCGCGAGGAATGGGAGAGCGAAAACAGCTCCAGCCGGGCGCAGCGACAGGAGGATCACGAGTTCGACTGGTACCGTCGCAGCTGCCCGGGCGCCCAAGCCGTGCCGTACCTGCAGGGTCTCTTCTCCGAGCTGGAGAGCAGCAGCGACAAGGTCGACGCGGGCGACTACGCCGATGTCGGCAGCATCGATTTCTATGACGGCTCCTGCCCAGGAAACGACACCTACGTGGCGGCCGCCGCTCCGGACTACGCGACCCTCGCCGCACTGCAGCGCGTGCTCGTCGCCGTCGGATGGAACTGCCGCGTCGTGATCGTGGAGCCGAATCCGGAGGATGAGGTGAAGGCGTAGCTTTGCGGCCATGCGGCTTACCGAGGGCGGTCAGCCCTACCCGCGCGGCGGAGCCGCGAAGGTGAAAGGAAGCATGGGGGCCGGCGGAATGCTATGACAAGGCGGGGGCTTGTTCCCTCAGGCCGGACAGGCAGGATGGGGAGATGGCCAAGATCAAGACCGCGCCCCGCATCGTCTACGTCGCCGAACTGAAGAAGCTCAGGGAATTCTCAAAAGGCGACCAAGCCCGGGTACGTAAGCTGAATCCGGAGGTCAGAGCCGGATCGAGGCCGGTGCTCTATGTCGGCGAAACCGGGCTCTCCGCGCTGGAGCGATATCTGCAGCACCTTCTGAAATACAAATCACAACGTGCGTGGATCTACAAATACGGCGTCCGGCTGGTCGATGCGTCCTCCGGCTTGATCAAGCTGCCCGGACTTACCGAGGCGACGAAGCGCCAGATCTACCATCTGGCGCGGCCGCTTCGCACGGATTCGAAGGTGCGTGAGGCGGAGGTCGCCAGGCTGCTGCGGGAGGCGGGGTATTACGTGGTGTCGGCGTGAGCGGAGCGCGGCGTTTCCGCGCTCAGGGGACACGTGGGCACGGTGACACGGGGACAAGGGTTGGCTGCGAGGGACAGAGGCTGCGAGGGGTAGGGGCAGGGACAGGGGCAGGGGGCAGGGGCAGGAATACGATGCCGTGCAAAAGTGCAACTGCGGCTGTGCCGCGTGCAAAGGTGCAAAGGTGCGCGTGGCGAAGCCACTAGGGGCAGGGGGGATCAGGAGGTCTGGTAGTCGACGACGAGGGCCTTGTCCAAGAGGCCTCCAAGCATGGCGACAAACTGCTGATGGGCGGGCTCGTGCAGATAGCGTTTCTCGAGATCCTCCTTCGACGCAAAGGTGAGGGTGAAGATATGCGTGAAGCCTTGGTTCAGGTTCTCGGGGCTGACGTTCGTCCCCATTTCGAAAGCCCGGATGGAAGGCAGCTTGGACGGCAAGGCCGCGAAGGCCTCGACGACGCCGCGGACTTTTTCCGCGGGCGAGTCATCCTTGAACTTGAAGATGACGATGTGACGGTAGGAGTTCATGCTGTGATGGGCAGGGACAGGGGCAGGGGGGTAGGAAGACGATGCCGTGCAAAAGTGCAACTGCGGCTGTGCCGCGTGCAAAGGTGCAAAGGTGTGCGTGGCGATGCTGTGAGGGGCAGGGGCGGCTGACCGAGGGCGGTCAGCCCTACCGTCGTGGCGAAGCCACGAGGGACAGGGGCAGGGACAGGGGCGGATGACTGGGGTCGGTCAGTCCTGCCGGGGCGGCGGAGTCGCGCTCAGAAACTGACCGTGGCGATGGCGCCGATGACGGAGTAGTCTCGCCACTCGGTGCGTCCGCGGGTGTGCCGCCAGAGGTAATAGAGGCGCAGGTCGACCGACTGATGCGGGCGGAGGATCACGCCGAAGGGGATGAGGCGGTTCTCGGTGAAGCGGTCGGCGTCAAAGTCGTAGAAGAACTCGTTGTTCGCATAGAATCCGCGGAAGAACCCTTCCTTGTGCAGCACCCAGTCGAGCTGAGGGCGGATGCGGATGCGGAATCCGTAGTCGGCGTCACCGTCCCGCCAGCGCCATTCGAAGCGGTTGCGCATACTGTAGACGAAGGACTCACCGAGGGGCACGGTGGGATTGGCTTCGAATTCAAGGCGGAACCAGTCGGGCCGGGCGGTCTCGTCGGCATTGAGCGCCTCGAGGAACGTCGTGTTGAGCTGGAGCTGCCAGACCTTGTCCAGGTCATACCTCACCCGCGGGCTCGCCATCCAGGTGTGGTTGCCGTTGATCGCGTCATCCACCCGGAAGTCGAGGTAGTTGCCGACGCTCCAGCGTTCGTTGAGACGCACCCAGACGGTGTTCTGATACCAGCCCTGCATGCCTTCGGCGTGGGCTAGGACGGCGGTCAGGAGGGCGAGGAGAATGGCCGGGAGACGCATGGGCGAGGAGGCTGAAGATGGAGGATGGTGGATGAAAGATGAAGGAAAAATCGCCGACGAGAGGACGGGCGGACCACACGGGCGACAGGCTTTCTTGCAAAAACAAGTCGTGATGCCTTCATCACGTCGTGCCCCGAGCAACCGCAAACTTCTTGATGATGGCCGTGCTTCTGGTCTCGGGATGCGGTGATACGCACGTGAATCCGAAGACGGAGCTGGCCCGACGCGTCGCCCGCATGGAGGAGGCCTATCGCGCGGCGCATGCGCTGGCCCGGACGCGCATCGCCGCGGTTCCGGTGCCGGATTCGGACTATGTGAAGCTCCCGACCGAGGAGCTCATCAAGCGCACCCGGCTGCACGCCTCGAAATTCATCTCCGATCCCAAGCGCATCCCGCATGAGGACGTCGAGCCGAATGCCCGGGAGGAGTTCAAGTCACTCTATGAGCTTTGCCTGCGTGAGGAGATCCTGCGCTCGGGGACTTCGTTCTGGAGGGCCGTCGCGCTACGTCAGCCGGATGCGTGCAAGGGCATGCATGAGGGCTATTATGACGATTTTTCCGGAGGCGCGCTCTGCGTGCTCAAGGAGGACAAGGGGTATCGTGTGTTCGCCCAGGCCGGTCGCGCCGGCTGGAAGGACCTCTATGCCGAGGCGCGGGGTGAAGGGGAGGGCAGGGCCGTCGGCGGACGCATCACTGGCGTGATGCGCACGCCCGGCGCCCGAGGCGTCGTGACCATGGAACTCGCTGTCGCCGACGGCGTCGCCCAGCTCAAGCTGCAGGGATATGACATGAAGTCGGTCGTCCTGCCCGGCGTCTACGTACGCACGGCTTCCCTGACTTCGGAGGGCGTGCGCATGCTCACCGCAGCTGCGGATAATCAACCCGTCCATCTGGGCGCTTTTCGCGGCACCGCCGAGATGCACGCCAGACATCGTGAGTTCTTGGCGAAGGGCTGTCAGCGTTTCGCGCCGCCCGTGGATCGGCTGAGGCCGGAGGCCGCGGCGGAGAGGGCGAGGGGATTGTTGAGGTAGGGATAGGGACAGGGGCAGGTTGAAGACAACTGGAGGCACGGAGGCTCGGAGGATCAGAGGTGGGGCGCGCGGCGGAGACACGAGGGGACACGGTGACACGGGGACACGGTGACACGGGGCGCATGCGGGGTCAGGGATAGGGGCGGCTGACCGAGGGCGGTCAGCCCTACCTGCGCGGCGTAACTGCGGTAAAGGCAAAGGCTACGTCCTTGTCCCCGTGTCACCGTGCCCACGTGTCCCCTGCTCACGCATTTATCCTTCATCTTACATCTACATTTCTCCATCTTCCCCCGTACCCCCATGCGCCATCTGCTGCTGTTCTTCGCCGCGCTCGTCTCCGCCGCCGACCGGCCGAACGTGGTCTTCTTCCTCATTGATGACCTGGGCTATGCCGACTGCGGCTTCAACGGCGGCAAGGAGATCCGCACGCCGAACATCGACCGGCTCGCCGCCGAAGGCACGGTCCTCGAGCACCATTACGTCCAGCCGGTCTGCTCGCCCACCCGTGCGGCCCTGCTGACCGGACGCTACGCCACCCGCACGGGCATCTACAATGTCGTGCGACCCGGGGCCGGTTGGGGTCTGCCCCTCGAGGAACGCACCCTCGCGCAGGCGCTGAAGTCCGCGGGCTACGAGACCGCGATCACGGGCAAGTGGCATCTGGGCGAGTTCGAACGGGCTTACCTTCCGACCTCGCGCGGATTCGACCACCAATACGGTCACTACTTCGGCATGATCGACTACTTCACGCATGAACGTGACGGCAAGATGGACTGGCATCGCGGTGACCAGCCGCTCAAGGAGGAGGGCTACAGCACGCACCTCATCGCCAAGGAGGCCGTGAAGCGCATCGAGTCCCGCGACCGCACCAAGCTCCTCTTCCTCTATGTGCCCTTCAACGGCGTGCACACACCGATGCAGGTGCCGGAATCCTACCTCAAGCCCTACGGTTCGCTGACGGGATCCAGACAGAAACTGGCGGGGATGCTGGCGGCGGTCGACGAGGCCATCGGCCAGGTCGTCGGCGCGCTGGACAAGGCGGGCATGGGCAAGGACACCCTCATCGTCTTCTCGTCCGACAACGGCGGCCCGCCGCCCGGCGTCAATACGCCCCTCCGTGGCTTCAAGGGCTCCCTCTGGGAGGGCGGGACCCGTGCGGCTGCCTTCGTACGCTGGCCGGGTCAGGTGCCCGCCGGCAAGCGCCTCGCGCAGCCGATGCACATCATTGACTGGTATCCGACCCTGATCGGCCTGGCCAAGGGCTCCCTCGAACAGAAGCTGCCCATCGACGGCCGCGACGTCTGGCCGATGGTCACCAAGGGCGCGGGTTCCCCGCATGAGGCCATCCTGAGCGTGCAGTCGCCGACCCGGGCGGCCTTGCGGATGGGCGATTGGAAGCTGCTCAGCCTGACCGGTCCCGCCGACGAGGGTGATGCGCCGGCCAAGAAGGCCGCCAAGAAGAAGGCCAAGGCGAAGGACGCCGGCCAGCCCGCCGTCCAGCTCTTCAACCTTGCGCAGGACCCTTCGGAGTCGACCGACCTTTCCGCCAAGGAGCCTGAGCGTCTGAAGGCGATGTCCGCCAAGCTGGCTGAGATGCTCAAGGGCGCGGTGCCTTCGGGCCAGAAATGAGGCTCGTCGGGCTGATCGCATCGCTCGTCGTCGCCCTGCAGGCGGCTGAGCCGGTCGTCATCGCCCATCGCGGGGCCAGCGGCATCCTGCCGGAGCATACCCGCGAATCCAAGGTCGCCGCGCATCGCATGGGCGCGGATTATCTCGAGCAGGACGTCGTGCTCTCCAAGGACGACGTCCCGATCGTGCTGCACGACGTGCATCTCGACACCACGACCGACGTCGCCGAGAAGTTTCCCGACCGGCGTCGCAAGGACGGCCGCTTTTACGCCATCGACCTTACCGCGGCCGAGATCGCCACCCTGAACGCCACAGAACGCTTCGATCATCGCACGGGCACGCAGGTCATGCCCCTGAGGCATCCGAAGGGCAAGGGCTTGTTCCGTGTGCCGACCTTTGAGCAGGAGCTCACCCTCATTTCAGAACTCAATCGGAATAGCGGCCGTCGTGCCGGCATCTATCCGGAACTCAAGGCGCCGGCCTGGCATCGCAAGGAAGGCAAGGATCTCGCCGCCATCGTTCTGCCCATCCTGCGCAAACATGGCTATGCGACCAAGTCGGACCCCTGCTACCTTCAGTGCTTTGAATACGCGGAGGTGAGGCGCGTCCGGGAGGAGCTCGGATGGAAAGGCAACGTCATCATGCTTCTTGGCGGGAACAAGGGCGTCGACGGCACCGACTTCGCCGCGCTCAAGACCGATGCCGGGCTCAAGGGACTGGCCGGCCTTGTCGACGGCATCGGACCCTCGCTGACCGACGTCATCAAGGACGGCAAGGCCACCGACCTCGTGTCCCGCGCGCACGCCGCCGGCCTGAAGGTGCACCCGTACACGCTGAGGGCCGACGCCCTGCCGAAGGGTGTGAAGGACGTCGCCGAGGCTGCGCGGATCATCTTCAAGGACGCCCGGGCCGACGGCCTGTTCACCGATCATCCTGACAAGGTCCTGGAGGCCTTGGGCCGATGAAGTCCCTCCGCGTCCTCTCAGCGGCCGCATGCGCCCTCCTGCTCGCCTCCTGCGGCGTCGATGAGGCCGCCTTGGCGCGTCAGACCGGGGAGCGTCACCTCAACGCCTTGCTCTACCAGCCCTGTCTGTCGGGTTGGGGCGGTTCGCGGCTCGTCGAGCTGCGGTTCGTGAGGACCAACGACGGATTGCCCTGGGGGCGGTCGCCGGACGCGTGGTGGGCGAAGATCGTAGGACCCAAGGGGCGGACCGGGCATCTCGCGTGGGAGGCGAGCGCCGAAGGGCATCTCCTCGAGTTCTTCGTGGATGAGCCCAAGGCCTTCGCGACCGAGGACGCCATGGCGCTGAAAGGCGTGCCCGCCATCCAGCAGTTCCTCGTGGCGACCAAGGACGGTCCGGCCGCGTCCGGTTGCGTGCCGACCGCGGGCGCGAGCCTCATGGAGTATTGGATCGCCAGGGGCGGAGCCAAGTGGGCGGTTTCCGGGGAGACCTCGCAGGCGCGTATCCTGCGCATCCGGGAGCGGCTCAGGTATCGGACCATCCCTGACACCTATGGATTCACCGACGGACGCATGGCGCTCACCGGCGCCTTCACCGAGGATCTGGCGCGCAATCTCTATCGCGACGCCAACGAGCGGGGCGTCGAGCTTTCCGTCGGCATGTCCGAGTTCACCTTCGAGACCTTGCGTCGGGAGATTACCCTGGGTCGTCCGACCCTCGCCTCTTGCGTCGTGCCTCTCCCGCAGAAGCCTGAGCTCACCTGGGGCCATGAAGTCGTGTGCGTCGGCTGGGCCGTGATCGGTGGGCGGCAGTATGTCGGCGTCATCGACAACTTCTTTCCCGTGCAGAATCCCGGGGCCATACGCTGGATCGCCGAGGACAAGTTCAGGGAGCTCGTCGTGGTCGCGGTGATCGGGGGAAGGTAGGGCGCGTGGCGAAGCCACGAGGGGGCAAAGGGCGGCTGACCGAGGGCGGTCAGCCCTACCCAAGGCAGGGGTATGATGATTCCTGCCCGAGAGGGCGGCTGACCGAGGGCGGTCAGCCCTACCCAAGGCAGGGGTATGATGATTCCTGCCCGAGAGGGTGGCTGACCGGGGGCGGTCAGATAGGCCCGTGGCAGGGAGCGGGCTGAATGCGGCGGCGCGGGCCGGACGCCGTTACATGATGGGGGCGGTCGCGGGCGGGGCGGCTGGCGCCGGCGTGGCTGCGGGAGCCGGTGCGTTGAGCTTGTCGACCTCGATGCGGAGGCGGGCCATCGCCTGGTCGCGAAGCGCCGGCACCTCCGCCAGCGCGGCTTCGCGCTCGGCGTCGTTCGTCGCCTTGCGGAAATTCTCACCGATCTCGCGCGCCTTCATCATGATGCCGATGCCTTCGGCGGTCATCATCCCTGCGCGGACCGCGTCCTGGAGGCGCTTTTCGTCACCCGCGATCTCGAGCGCCATCTTGCGCGTCTCATCGCCGAACTCCTTGAACTTCGCCTTCATCTCATCGCTGAGCTGCGGGCGCTTCCCGTCCGTCGCCGCGACAGCGGGAGCAGGGGAGGGAGGGCGGAACTTGGTCTTGGGCTTCTCCTCCTTCACGACCGGAGCGGGCGCGGGAGCCGGGGCCGGAGCGGGCTTGTCCTCGGGCAGGAACTTCATCGCCACTGCGGTGATGCCGGCGGCGAGGGCCACGGTGAGCACGAGGGTCGTAGGACGCATGAGGCTTTGATACTGGCCCTATGAACCTCGGGCAAGGCGTGAAACCGCCCGATTGGTGCACGAATCCATAATCCCTTGCCCGTTTTGCCGGCCGAGGGCTAAATCCCATCAACCCCACCCCCGGCGTCATGCGTCCGTTCCTGCTCACCCTCGTCGCGGCGTCCTCCCTGGCCGCGGCCGAACCCAAGCCCCTCAAGGCCGGCGCCGCCGCCGTCGACGTCTCCCCCGTCGCCTTCCCCGTGAACATGCCCGGCGGCTTCGACGCCAACATGGCCGAAGGCGTGAACGATCCGCTCATGTCGCGGTCGCTCGCGATCTCCGACGGCGACACCACCGTCGTGCTGACCGTCGTCGACAACCTCGGACTCCCTCCGCCCATCCTCGCCGAGGCCAAGAAGATCGCCAGCGAGAAGACCGGCATCCCTGTCGAGCGCATGCTCGTCTCCGCGACGCACACCCATTCCGGCGCTTCCGTGAACGCGGAGAGCGTCGCGGGATCCGATTCCCCGATGGAGAAGAATCGCGCCGTCCTCGTGGCCGGCCTGGCGGAATCCATCGTCAAGGCCCACGCCGCCCTGCGTCCCGCCTCCGTCGCCTCGGCCTCGCGGGCGCTGCCGCACGAGGTCTTCAACCGCCGCTGGTACCTGAAGGAGGGGAAGATGCAGACCAACCCCTTCGGCGGCATGGACAAGGTGCGCATGAATCCGCCCAACTCGCCGGACGTCCTCGACCGTCCCGCCGGACCGACCGACCCCGAGATCAGCATGCTTTCAGTCCGTGACGCCAAGGGCCGTCCCCTCGGCCTCTACGCCAACTACTCCCTGCACTACGTCGGCGCCACCCCGCGCGGGAAGATCTCCGCCGACTACTATGGCGAGTTCGCACGCCTCGTCCCGCAGCGACTGGGCGAGTCCGGCCTCGTCGCCATGATGTCCAACGGCACCTCCGGCGACATCAACAACTCCCCCTTCGGCACCCTTCGGCCTCCCCGTGAGCCCATGGAGCAGGCGCGCATCGTCGCGCAGGAGGCGGCCGACAGCGTGTGGTTCGCCCTGCGTGACGTGAAGGCGCACGAACCCAAGGCCGTGCTCGGCATGCGTCAGCGCGTCCTCACCCTGAAGTATCGCAAGCCCACGAAGGAGCAGGTCCTCTACGCCAAGGCCGTCCTGGCGATCAAGGACGAGGCCGCCAAGCAGCGCTTGCCCCGTCTTGCCGAGCATTACGCCCGTCGCACCCTCATCGCGGCGGAGCGCAAGGAGGAGACCGTGGACGCCGTCCTGCAGGCCGTGCGCATCGGCGACTTCGCGATCGTCGGCATCCCTTTCGAGACCTTCGCCGAGATCGGCCTCGCCCTCAAGAAGGACAGCCCCTTCGCGCGGACCATGGTCGTCGGACTCGCCAACGGACGGCACGGCTACCTCCCGACCCCCGCGCAGCACGAGCTTGGCGGGTATGAGACCTGGCTCGGCACCTGCCACGTGCAGGAGGACGCCTCCGACCTCATCCTGCGTGAGCTCAGGCCCATGCTGGACGAGCTGCGAGGACTCTGAGCGGCCGCATGTTCGCCTTCCTCAATCCCGCGCCGGAGGTCCCGCGTCTGCCCGCGGACAGGACGGATGCCGAGTACCGTCGCCTCCGCCTGCGGGTCTTCCTGGGCATCTTCATCGGCTACGCAGGCTACTACCTCGTAAGGAAGAACTTCTCCCTCGCCGTCCCGGACATCCTGAGGGAGCACCCGGAATACACCAAGGCCCAGCTCGGCGGGGCGATGACCGCGCTTTCCGTCGCCTACGGTTTCTCGAAATTCCTCATGGGGAGCGTCTCCGACCGCAGCAACCCGCGCTACTTCCTGCCTCTCGGCCTGGCGCTCTCCAGCGGCGTCCTCCTCGTGTGCGGGCTGGTGAAGGAAGTCTACCTCTCCCTGACGGCCATGGTCGTCCTCCAGGCGCTCAACGGGTGGTTCAACGGCATGGGTTGGGCGCCCTGCGGCAAGACCATGGTGCACTGGTTCAGCGCCGGTGAGCGGGGCAGGGCGGTCTCGGTGTGGAACGTCGCCCACAACGTCGGAGGCGCGCTCGTGGCCACCGTCGCGCTGGCGGGCGTGGCCCTCTACGGCGACTGGGGCGCGAAGTTTCACTTCAACGCCTGCGTCGCGCTGCTCATCGCCGTCTTCTCCTGGTACGTGATGCGCGACACCCCGCAGAGCTGCGGCCTGCCGCCCGTCGAGGAATGGCGCAATGACTATCCCCCCGGCTACGGCAAGGACCATGAGCGCACCCTGAGCTTCCGGGAGATCTTCCTCACGCACGTCTTCGGCAACCGGCTCCTGTGGGCCATCGCCGTCGCCAACGCCTTCGTGTATTTCGTCCGTTACGGCGTGGTCGACTGGGTGCCCGCCTACCTCCAGACCGCGAAAGGATTCAGCTTCCAGGAATCCAGCTGGGCGTGGTCGGCCTTCGAGTGGGCCGGCGTGCCGGGCACGATCCTGTGCGGCTGGGTCTCCGACCGCTGGTTCCGTTCGCGCCGGGCGCCGGCCACTGTGCTGTTCATGATTCCGACCCTGCTGGGGCTCATCGTCTACGGACTCAACCGCAACGGCCCCCTGGCGGTCGACGTGGCGGCCCTGATCGTCATCGGGTTCTTCATCTACGGCCCCATCATGCTCATCGGCCTGCAGGCCCTGGACATGGTGCCCAAGAAGGCCGCGGGCACCGCCGCGGGCTTCACGGGATTCTTCGGTTACGTCTTCGGCTCGGCCTTCGCCGGCACCGGCGTGGGCTGGATCGCCGACCACTGGGGTTGGACCGGAGTCGTCGTGGTGATGTGCGTCTGCTGCGTGCTGACCATGGCCTTCAGCGCCCTGACCCTCTCGCACGGGGGCAGGACCGAATCCCGCTGAAAGAGGGTCGAATCCCGCCGGCCGGGAGGTCGTGATTGCCCCCGGGACCCGGAGTCCCATCTTGGCGGCATGCGCTCACCCCGGCTCATCCTTTCCTCCATCCTGGCGGCCGCCTGCCTGTGCGCCGAGGACGCCCGACTCGGTCCGCTCAAGGACCTCAACGGCTACTTCCCCTTCGATCCGCCCAAGTCCGCCAAGGAATGGCGCGTGCAGCAGGAGAAGATACGGCGGCGCATCCTCGTCTCCCAGGGCCTCTGGCCCATGCCGACCAAGACTCCGCTCAACGCCGTCATCCACGGCCGCATGGAGTTCGACGATTACGTCGTCGAGAAGGTCTACTTCGAGAGCGCGCCCGGCCTCTTCGTCACCGGCAACCTCTACCGCCCCAAGCAAGTGAAGGGCAAGGTGCCGGCCGTGCTCTTCCCCCACGGTCACTGGAAGGACGCCCGTTTCCTCATCCAGCCCGCCAAATACGTGCGCGAGGAGATCGCCTCCGGTCAGGAGCGCTTCGAAGTGGGCGGACAGAGCCGCTTCCAGTCCATGTGCGTCCAGCTCGCGCGCATGGGCTGCATCGCCTGGCACTACGACGCCCTGAGCGACTCCGATTCCATCCAGTTCTCGGCCGACGTCGTCCACAAGTTCGCCAAGCAGCGTCCCGAGATGAACGTCGTCAACGGCTGGGGCCTCTACAGCCCGCAGGCCGAGTCCAACCTGCAGAGCATCATGGGTCTCCAGACCCTGAACTCCATGCGAGGCGTGGACTTCCTGATGACCTTGCCGGAGGTGGATCCCGACCGCATCGCCATCACCGGCTCCAGCGGCGGCGGCACCCAGACCATGCTCCTCGCCGCGGTGGATGACCGCGTGGACCTTTCCTTCCCCGTGGTCATGGTCTCCACCGCCATGCAGGGCGGCTGCACCTGCGAGAACTCCACGTTGCTGCGCGTGGGGCAGGGCAACATCGACATCGCCGGCGCCTTCGCGCCCAAGCCGCAGGGCATGAACACCGCCAACGACTGGACCAAGGAGATGTCGACGAAGGGCTTCCCCGAGCTGCAGAAGCTTTATGCGACGCTGGGACGGCGATACGACGTGATGCTGCACCGCGGCGAGCACTTCCCCCACAACTACAACGCCGTGACTCGGAGCGCATTCTACGGCTTCCTCAACAAGCACTTCAAGCTCGGCCAGGAGGCGCCGGTGATCGAGCGCGACTACGTGCCCCTGCCCAAGGAGAAGCTGACCGTATGGGACGCCGAGCATCCGGCGCCCAAGGCCGCGGATCCCGACTTCGAACGCGGACTCCTCAAGTGGTTCAAGGAGGATTCCGAGAAGCAGCTCCGCGCGGCGGCCGCGACGGCCGAGGGCAGGGAGAAAGTCCTGCGTCCGGCGGTGGAGACGATCATCGGGCGCACCTATGCCGACGCCGGCAAGCCGACCCTGTCGTCACCATCGGCGCAGTGGCGCGACACGCATTTCCACTTCAAGGGCGTCGTGACCGAGCCCGGTCGCGGCGAGGAGGTCGCCATTGACTGGTATCAGCCCGTCAATCCGAACGGCCGTGCCGTCGTGTGGGTGGATGACGCGGGCGTCGCAGGGCTGCGCAAGGGCAATGCGCCCCGTCCGGAAGTGCAGAAGCTCATCGAGGCCGGCGTGGCCGTCATCGGCGTCAATCTTCACCTCCAGGGCGGCGAGCCGGTCAAGGAGACCCGTGTCGTGCCCGGCCCGCGCGAGGTGCCTGCGTACACCTTCGGCTACAATTCCTCCCTTTTCGCCCAGCGTGTGCACGACGTCCTCACGGTCGTGAAGATGCTCAAGACTGACCGCTCGCCCGACCATCCTGAGGTGAAGTCCGTGGATCTCATGGGCACCGGCAAGGCCGGCGTCGTGGCGGCCGCCGCCCGCGCCGTGCTGGGCGACGCCGTGGGCCGTGCCGCCGTCGACACCGCGGGCTTCCGCTTCTCGCAGCTCCTGAGCTACCGCGACCCGATGTTCCTGCCCGGAGGCTCCAAGTATCTCGACGTGCCGGGTCTGCTGGCCCTCTGTCCGCAGGACCGTCTCTGGATCGCCGGCGAATCCGCCCGCCCTGAGCTTGTTTCGAACGACGCCGCGATCTTCGACGGCGCGCCTGACGTCCGCGCCGCCGCCGCGGTCGACTGGCTGCTGAAGTGAGTCCGATGGACCGACGCGCCTTCCTTTCCGTCGCCGCACTGGCGCCGTTCGCCTCGGCCTTCGCGGCCGGGCGATCAGGCAAGATCCGCGTCGGGCAGATCGGGACCTCGCATGCGCATGCCTCCGGCAAGATGGACGCCGTGCGTTCCCTCGCGGACCTCTATGAAGTCGTCGGGGTCGCCGAGCCCATCGCGGGACGGCAGGCCGCGGCCAAGGGCGCGAAGTCCTACGCCGGACTGAGTTGGATGAGCGAGGCCGACCTGCTGGCCGACGAATCGGTCGAGGCCGTTCTCGTCGAGACCACATTGGCGGACTCGTCGCGTGCCGCGATGGCGGCGATCACGGCCGGCAAGCACGTGCATCTCGACAAGCCGGGGGCCGAGAAGCACGACGACTTCAGGAAGATGCGTCTCGAGGCCGAGCGCCGCGGCCTGACCTTGCAGATGGGCTACATGCTGCGGCACAACCCCGCGTTCGCGCTGCTTCTGCGAGCCCATCGCGAAGGCTGGCTCGGGGACATCACCGAGATCGACGCCTCCATGGGCAAGCTGGCCGACGCCCGCGTCATGGCGCAGCTGGGTTCGCTGCCCGGCCACGGCATGTTCGAGCTCGCCTGCCATCTCGTCGACATCGTGGTCATGCTCCTCGGTGCGCCCACGTCGGTCCGCCATTTCGGGAAGAGGACCGGCCTGCTCCCGGCCGAATTCCCCGACAACCAGCTGGCCGTGCTCGAGTATCCGCGGGCGACCGTGACCCTCCGGTGCAACCATGGCGATCCCTTCGGCGGGCCCCATCGACGTTTCCGCGTGGCGGGAACCAAGGGCGCGATGGTCATCGACCCCCTGGAGTCGGGGAAGGGCGTCTTGCGCCTCTCCGACAACGTTCACTCCAAAGCCTGCGAAATCATCGGCGAAAAGGCCGTCATGAAGCAGGTCACCGAATTCCGCAAAGGGGAGAACCCCTTCGCCCTGAAGATGTCCGGGGGCCGGTATGACGACGAGTTCAGGCATCTGCACGCCGTCCTGCGGACCGGCGCGCCCTTCGGATGGGACGCCGCGCATGACATCGCCGTGCATGCGACCGCCCTGCGTTGCGCAGGCCTGGAGCCCTGAGTCAGGCCAGCGAGGCGATCAGCTTCTCCAGGTCCCGTCCGTACTTCACGTAGGACGCGAACCGCTGTTCCGGCGTGGCCTTCGTGGCGCCCGCGCCCAGGTGCACGATGTTGGCCACGTGGGGCTCGATCGTGACCCCCGCCTTGTAGCCGCGGCGGATGAGGTCCGAGAGGATCTCGCGCACCTTCGCGTCGCCCTCGCCCGGGTAGGTGAACGCGTTGCTCTTGGAGCCGTCCGATGAGCGCCGGCAGTCCTTGACGTGCACGTATTCGATGAACGGCTTCACCGCCTCATAGAACTCCAGCGTATCCTGTCCGTAGGAGGCCGTGTTGCCCATGTCGAAGAGGTAGCGCACGTTGGGATGGTCGACCCGTTCCATGAACTCGCGGGCCTTGGCCGCGGTGTGTCCGCCCCAGCCCTCGCAGTTTTCGTGAAGCAGCAGGATGCCGCCGTCCGCGGCGTGCTTGGCCATCTCCTTGTAACGGCGCACCCCTTCGTCGCGCCAGGTCGCGTCCTCCGTGCCCGCCTGCATCCAGCTCATCGTGCGCACGAACCGCGTTTTCGCCCGCTGCATGCGGGGGATGAGCACCTTGAGGTCGGCGAGGTCCGTGGCGAAGTCGCCGTTGATCGGCCGGCTCCAGTTGCCGATGGCGGAGCCGAAGCTGCTGACCCGCAGTCCGGCCGATTCGATGCGGTCCATGGCGCGGGCGAAATCGTCATCCGACGTGGCGGCGGAGGAGACCTGCCTGCCGTCGATCAGGCGGAGCTCGATGCAGGGCCAGCCAAGGGCCTGCTGCGCGGCCACCTGGCCGGCGATGTCATCGGCTGCCTCGTCGGCCAGCCCCGAGAGCGGGAAAGGAGTCATGCCGAGGAGATACTTGGGGCGGCCCGAGGGAGGCAAGGGCAAGCGTCCTGGCAAAGCAGGAGGGCGGGCCTCACGGCCCGCCCTCGGCGAAAAGCTCCTGCGCGGCTCAGCGCTCCTCGCCGCGGGGCGGCTGCGGGCGGCGGGGCGGCTGCGGGCGGCGGTTGTCGCCTTCCGGACGACGCTCACCGTCACGCGGACCGACCTTGGGCTGATCACCGTCGCGCGGACCGACGCGGGGTTCGCCAGGGCGGTCGCCGTCGGGGCGACGATTGTCAGGCTGCATGCGGCGGCGCATCTCCTCCTGGAACTTGCGCATCTTCTCGAGCAGCGGCTTGATTTCGGGGTCGGCGGCGATGGCGGCCTTCTCGACCGCCTCGCGTTCCGCTCGCATCAGCTTCTCCATCTTTTCGCGGAGCTCCCTCAGTTCCTCGCGGGCTTCCTTCACATCGGGGTCCTCGTTGGCCTTCTGCATCGCCGCCTGGAGTCGGCGCTGCTCTTCGGGGGTGAGGGGCGGGCGGGGCTGTTCCGGGCGACGATCGTCATTGCGGAAGTCGCCGTCGCGGGGCGGCTGCGGGCGACGATCGTCTTCGCGGAAGTCGCCACGGGGTTCGGGGCGGCGGCGGTTGTCGAAGCGCGGCTGGTCGCCGTCGCGGGGTTCAGGGCGAGGAGCTTCTTCAACGGCCAGGGCCGCCAGGGGGAGCAGGATCAGGATGCGGGGGAGCATGGTAGGGGTGTAACCCCAGGGGAGGGGGTGGAGTTGCGGGGCGCGTGGCGAGGCCACGAGGGGACACGAGAGGCCACGAGGGGACACGTGGGCACGGTGACAAGGGGTGGCTGCGAGGGGCAGGGGCAGGGACAGGGGCAGGGGAGGAGGATGACGGAGGGCGGTCAGCCCTGGCTCAGATCAGGGAAGGAGCAGGCCGTGCATGCGGAGTCTCTTCAGGAGGGCGGGGCGGCGCTTGGTGCGCAGCGCGTGCTCCCAGAGCCGGAGGACCTTCCATCCGCAGTTCCTCAGCCGGGCAGCGTCCCTCCGGTCGCGGGCACGGTTCTGGCGGAACTTATTCAGCCAGAAGGCCCGGTTGCCGGAGGGGCGGGCGCCGTGCTCCGGGCAGCCGTGCCAGAAGCACCCGTCGACGAAGACCGCGACGCGCAAGCTCCGGAACACGAAGTCTGGCCGAAGGCTGAAGCGCGTCCCGTCCTTCAGCCGTCCCGTCAGCCGGGTCTGGCGGCGCCAGCCCTTGATCCCGGCTCCACGGAAGACCTGCGCCAGGGCCGCCTCCGTGGTGCCGTTGCCCCGGGAGCGGATGCGGGACATGACCTCGCTGCGCTTCTTCTTCGTGAAGATGTCGGGCACGCCGTCAGCCTAAGCAGGTAGGCGTTCCGGGGAAGTCGGCATAATGAAAATAAAGTCTGGAGGGGTCGGCCGAGGGCGGATGATATGATCGGACCATGCCCCGACTGACCCCGCTTCTCCTGGCGCTGGCCGCTTTCGCCTCCGCCGCCGAACTCAAGGTGAACCGCCTTTTCTCCGACCATGCCGTGCTGCAGGCCGGGGAGTCCGCCGTCTATGGCAAGGCCCGTCCCGGGGCCAAGGTCACCGTCTCCCTCGGTGACGCCAAGGCCGAGGCCGTGGCGGCCGCCGACGGCGTCTTCCGGACCTCCCTCAAGGGCCTCAAGCCCACCGAGCAGGGCGCCGAGCTCGTCATCGCTTCCGGCGACGAGAAAGTCGTGGCCAAGGACGTCATCGTCGGCGAAGTCTGGGTCGGCTCCGGTCAGTCCAACATGGACTGGACCGTCAGCGCCACGCACGACCTCAAGGACGCCGTCAGTCGCCCCGCGGACGCCGGCATCCGCATGTTCACCGTGGCGCGCGTGCCCTCCGCCGAGCCCGTCGAGGACCTGAAGGGCGGCGCGTGGACCCTCGCCGACCCGAAGACCATCCCCGGCTTCTCCGCCACCGCCTTCTATTTCGGCCGCGAGCTGCGCGCCAACATCAGGCAGCCCGTCGGCCTCATCGTCTCCTCCATCGGCGGCACGCGCGCCGAGGCCTGGGGTCCCAAGGGCATGTATGCCGACGTCCCTGAGGCCAAGGATTTCGACGCCAAGGAGGCCGCTGGCATGAAGGCCCGCGCCGAGAACCTGAAGAAGCTCCAGGAGCGCATCGCCAAGGAGAAGGACGCGAAGGCCCTGACCAAGATGAAGCAGGACGCCGGCCGCCTCGGTCCCGTCTGGAGCAACGGTCCGCACATGAACTGGAACGGCATGGTGCATCCCTGGATCGGACACAGCTTCCGCGGCGTCATCTGGTATCAGGGCGAGTCGAACGCCGGCGCGCCCGAGGCCTACAAGTGGGTCCTCGGCGCCATGATCAAGTCATGGCACAAGGCCTGGGGCCGCGAGTTCCCCTTCATCATCGTGCAGCTCCCCCGCTTCATGGCCCGCAAGCCTGACGCCGTCGAGGACGCCTCCGCCACCTGGCCCCGCATCCGCGAGTCCATGGAGTGGATCGCCGACAATGTCCCGGGCGCGATGATGTCCGTGAACATCGACCTCGGGGAGGAGAAGGACATTCACCCCAAGGACAAGCTGCCCGTCGGCGAGCGTCTTGCCTATGTCGCCCTGCAGCGCGTTTACAACGCCCGCAAGGACGGCGAGGCGCCCCGCGTGGTCAAGGCCGCCCGTGACGGCGACGCCTGGAAGCTGACCTATGACCGCCCCGTCACCATCCGCGGCGAGGGCAAGGGCTTCGGCCTCCTCAAGTCCGACGGCCAGTGGGCGCATGCCTCCGCCAAGGCGGACGGCAAGGTCGTGACCGTCACCGCCGCCGGCGTGACCGAGCCCAAGGAAGTCCGCTACGCCTGGGCCAACTTCCCCGAGGTCTGCGTCTATTCCGCCGGCAAGGACGGCCTCCCGGCCGGTCCCTGGCGCAGCTCCAAGTGAGCCGACTGCGACTCGCCTTCGTCTGGGCCCTTCTGGCGTCGGCGCTCTGCGCCGCGCCGGAATCGCCGGGACTTCGCGTCGCCACCGCCGGACACAGCTTCCATGTCTGGATGGCGCCCGTCGTCGATGAGCTCGCGAGGGGCGCCGGCATCGAGGGCCACCGCACCGTGGCCTCCTCCTTCATCGGCGGTTCGGCCACTTCGCAGCACTGGAACCTGCCGGATGACCGCAACAAGGTGAAGGCCGTGCTGAACGACGGCGGCGCGGACGTGCTGACCCTTTCGCCCACGCTCGTGCCGGATGACGCCATCCTCAAGTTCGCCCAGCTCGGACTGACCAGGAATCCCGGCCTCAAGGTCACCGTCCAGCAGAGCTGGATTCCTTACGACGACCTGACCTTCTGGATCGCGCGCAAGCGTCCGGCGTCCGTCGAGCGCGACACCAAGACGCCGGAACAGCTCCGGACCGCGCATGCCGAATATTTCAAGCTGATCGACGCCGAGGTGCGTTCCGTGAACGCCCGGCTCGGCAAGGACATCGTCCGACTCGTGCCCGCCGGCGCCGCCGTGCTCTCCCTGCGGGAGAAGGTCATGAAGGGCGAAGTGCCCGGCGTGACGAAGCAGTCGCAGCTTTTCAGCGACCCTCTCGGCCATCCCACCGAACCCATCAAGGCGCTCAACTCCTTCTGCCATTTCGCCGTCATCTACGGCCGCAGCCCCGTCGGGCTTCCTGTGCCGAAGGGCCTGCAGCGCTCGCCCGAGGCTCCGCGTCTCAACGCCCTGCTGCAGCAGATCGCATGGGACGCCGTGCTCGCCCATCCTCTGGCCGGCGTTTCCCGTCAGAAGTGAGCTTCGGCCATGCGCAGGGCCGTCTGCATCACCAACGTCGCCCATGAGGGCCCCGGCCTGCTGGGCGACCTCGTCGTCGAGGCGGGGTTCAGCCTCACCCAGGTGGAAGCATGGAAAGGCGAACGCTGGCCTTCGGACCTTGGCGCAGGGGACCTCGTCATCGTGATGGGAGGCCCGATGGGCGTGGCGGACGTCGGCCGGCCCGGATTTGAATGGCTTGGTGAAGTCGCGGAGCTCCTCCGGCTCAGGCTCGCAGCCGATCATCCGTGCGTCGGCGTCTGCCTGGGCATGCAGCTGCTGGCGCATGCCGCCGGCGCGACCGTCGCGCCCATGCGGGACGAAGCAGGCGCGCCCGTGAGAGAAGTCGGCTGGGGTCCGGTCGAACTTGTCGGAGCCGCCCCCGTCTTGGCAGGACTCCCCCGGCCCATGGACGTCCTGCACTGGCATGGAGACGCCTGCGAACTTCCGGAGGGCGCGGAGCTCCTGGCCTCCACGCCGGTCTGCCCCGTGCAGATGTTCTCGCTCGGACGGTCCGTCGGCATGCAGTTCCATCCCGAGGTCGACGGCGCCACCGCCTGCATCTGGGCCTCCGAGGACGCCGCGTTCGTACGGGGTGCCAACGGCCCTGACGGTGTGCAGGCCCTGCAATCGGCCTCACCGGCGGCAGCCGCCCGCACCCTCGCCTCCCGACGTCGCATGCTGGCCAACGTCCTGCGGCACGTCGTGCGTCCCTGATGGCTTGAAGTGGCGTCCGTCGGAGGTGAGCATGCGGGCACCCCGATGAACCTCCGTGCCCTTGCCCTCGTCCTCCTGCTCGGCCCCCTGACTTGCGTCGCCCAAGTCACCAAGGGCGAGCCCACCAACGCCAAGGAGGCGGCCGCCAATAAGGCGGCGCAGGACGCCTTGGTCGACGCGCGATACGAGGCGTGGCTCGCCAAGCTGTCGCCCGAGGAGCTCGCATGGGAGAAAGTCCTACAGTCACAGCTCGGCGGCTTCTACCTGCCCCTGCACAAGCGTGACAAGATCGCCGGCAAGTCGAACGCCTGGGATTTCGTGAAGGACGACCCGAAGCTCCCGCGCGTCCTTCTCATCGGGGACTCCGTCTCCCGCGGCTACACCCAGCCCGCCCGCAAGGCCCTGGCCGGCAAGGCCAACGTCCATCGCGCACCCGCCAACTGCGGCCCCACCGCCTCCGGCCTGAAGAACCTCGACATCTGGCTCGGGGAAGGGAAGTGGGACGTCATCCATTTCAATTTCGGGATCCATGACCGCGCCACCCCTTTGGCCGACTACCGCAAGCGCCTCGAGGAGATCGTCGTCCGACTCAAGAAGACCGGCGCCCGTCTCATCTGGGCGGCCACCACGCCCATCCCCGACAATCCTGCGCAGAAGCAGACCGCCGCCTCGGTCGTCGAGCGCAACAAGGTCGCCGCCGAGGTGATGGCTGCGCACGGCGTGGCCGTGAACGACCTCTTCGCCGCGATGACTCCGCGCCTCACCGAGTACCAGCCGCCCCTAGACGTGCATTTCAAGGCCGAGGGTTACGATTTCCTCGGCGCCAAGGTGGCGGAGGCCGTGCTGGCGGCGAAGTGATCCGACCTCCCGCCTTGCCACCTTCCGCGACGGCGTCTCTCTAGAAGCATGTCAGAGCAGACCGTGCATGTCGCCCGGCAGGGCAAGGTCCTCGGCGTCATGCCGATGAAGGAGGCCGTGGCCCGTCTGGCTTCCGGGGAGTTCCGTCCCGTCGACCATTACTGGATGCCCGGCATGGCCGAATGGCGGGCGCTTTCTGAGCTGGCGCCGCCCCGTCGCAAACCGCCTTTCCCCCGGCCCGTGCCGGAGCCTGCGGGCCTCATGGACCGCATGTTCGGCCGGATGCACCCCAACGCGGCCCTGGCCGAATTCTGGGACCTCCTCAACGAGTCCCCTGTGGAATGCCTCCTGGTCGCCGACCGTCTCGCCGAGCTGGAGCGTCGCGTCGGATTCGACGTCCGGAGCCGCTGCCAGAAGGAGCTGGACGCCTGGTATCTTCAGGCCGTGGCCGCCTTCCTGGCGGACCGTCAGTTCACCCCTCAGGAGCGGGTCAACTTGGGCAACCTCGCGGCCACCTTCGGCATGAGCGAAGCCCGCGCCCTTGCCCTCCGACGCGCCGCTTTCCGGGCCCATCTCGTGAGCGGGGTGCGTTTCGTGCTGGACCGCGACGCCCCGCCGGAGGCCAAGGCTGCGGACATCCGTGAACTTTCCCTAGGCGTACCTTTGCCCCCCGCCGAGGTCGAGGACGTCAGGCAGGAAGTCGTCGGCGTGCACATGGACCGCATCCTGGGCGAGATGGTCGAGAAGGAGGACGGTGAGGAGCTCCTCGATCCCAGGTCCGCCGAAGCCTTGGAAAGGGAGGCGCGTCTGCTCGGCGCTCCGCTTGCCGAGGGCGCCTTCGCCGGGCGCCTGGACTCAGCCGTCCGCGCCTGGAAAGTCTTCCGTGGACCCTTGCCGCAGGTCCCATGCCCCTTGGAGCTCGGCAGCGAGCCCTGCCATTGGAGTTCCGAGGTCGAGCTCATCCAGAACAAGCGGATCGTCACGCGTCGCTCCTATGGCGGCCTTTTCGGATCCAGCCGTTCCATCATGGGCGTGCGCATCCGGGCCGGCAGCTACAACGTCCATCGCGAGACCGAGGACCAGCTGACGAAGATCGATGACGGCGTGGCCGTCTTCACCCCGCGTCGCGTCCTGTTCGACGGCGCCTACAAGAACTTCACCGTGGCCCACGCCAAGATCACCGACGTCGTCGCCTACACCGACGCCATCCAGATCAGCCGCGAGTCCGGACCTGACGTCTACTTCGTCTTCCGTCAGGATCCCGAGGGCGTGGCCCGCCTCCTGCGGCGACTCGTGCGCGAGGCCCGCCGCTGAAACGCGTTGCCCCCGGGCGTGACGCCGGGCATCAAGACCGCATGAGACCCGCCCCGGTCCTGCCGTTCTTCCTGGCCTGCCTGGCCGCGCTGCTACCGGCCGCGGAACGCAGGCCCAACGTCGTCCTCATCCTCGTCGATGACTTCGGCTATGAGTGCGTCACCGCCAACGGAGGGCAGAGCTACCGCACCCCCGTCCTCGACCGCATGGCCAAGGAGGGCGTCCGCTTCACCCAGTGCCACGTCCAGCCCCTGTGCACCCCGACCCGTGCGGCCCTGATGACCGGCGTCGACAATTTCCGGAATTACACCCGCTTCGGAAACCTCGACCCCTCGCAGCGTACCTTCGCCAACCTTTTCCGCGAGGCGGGCTACGCCACCGCCGTCGTCGGCAAGTGGCAGCTCCAGGGCGGCGCCGAGGGCGTCAAGGCCTTCGGATTCGACGAGCATTGCCTGTGGCAGCTGGACCGTCGGCCCAGCCGATACCGCAATCCCGGGCTCGAGGTGAACGGCAGGCAGGTCGACTACGTCAACGGCGAGTACGGTCCTGACGTCCTGAACGCCTACGCCCTCGACTTCATCTCCCGCAAGAAGGACGGCCCCTTCTTCCTCTATTACCCGATGGTGCTGACCCACGACCCCTTTGAGCCGACTCCTGATTCGCCCAACTACGGCAGGAAGCCCGGGGAGAAGCAGGCCAACTTCAGCGACATGGTGTCCCATGCGGACGCCGAGATCGGAAAGTTGCTCGATGCACTGGCCAAGGCCGGCGTGAGGGATGACACCCTCGTGCTCGTCGTCGGCGACAACGGGACCGGCAAGCCCATCGTCTCGAAGTTCGAAGGCCGTGACTACGCCGGAGGGAAGGGCGGCCGCACCGTCTCAGGGTCGCACGTGCCGCTGATCGTGAGCTGGCCAAGGCGCGCGTCGGCCGGCCGCGTGAGCGAGGGCCTCGTTTCCGCCGTGGATTTCCTGCCCACCGTGGCCGAAGCGTGCGGCATCGAGCGCCCCAGGAGTCCCGTCATCGACGGCGTCAGCTTCCTGGGTGAAATCACCGGACAGTCCCGCACAGAGCGGATCGCCATCCATTCCTGGTATGCCCGTGAAGGCGGGACAAAGCCCTCGCATCAGTCGGCCCTCGATGGGCGTCATAAACTTTACGCTGACGGATCGCTCTATGACGTCATAGCCGATCCTGAGGAGAGATCCGCCATCGCGGTCTCCGCCCAGACCGAGGCCCAGGCCCGTGCCAGAACCGTCCTGGCCGCCGAGCTCGCCAAATTCAGCGGCTCCCGGCCGGAATGGACTCTGGCCAAGTCGGGTCCCGGGGCGGAAACTCCGGTCAAGGCCGTGAAGAACAAGAAGAAGGCCAAATGATTTCCACGATGCGACTCCTGACCCTCCTCCTGCTTCTGCCGTTCGCCCTCACCGCCGCTGAAAAGAAGCCCAACGTGCTCGTCATCGTCAGCGACGACCAGGGCTACGTCGACGCCGGTTTCCAGGGCGGCAAGGACGTGCCCACCCCGAACCTGGACGCATTGGCCAAGTCCGGCGTACGCTGCACCAGCGGTTACGTCTCGCACCCCTTCTGCTCGCCGACTCGCGCCGGCCTGCTCACCGGACGCCAGCAGCAGCGATTCGGGCATGAGTATAACCCCGTCTACGATCCCCTCGACCCCAAGGAGGGACTGCCCCTCTCGGAGCGTCTCCTGCCCCAGTTCATGAAGGATGGCGGCTACCGCACCGGCTGGGTCGGCAAGTGGCATCTCGGCGCTTCGCCTGCGCACCTGCCGGTCGCGCGAGGGTTTGATGACGCCTACGGCTTCGTGGGCGGCGGGCACCGCTTCATCAACTGGAAGGCTGACGGCCGCCAGTACACCCTGCCTCTCACCCGGGGCGGCAAGGAGGAGCCCATCGATCCGACCGAGCATCTCACCCTGCGCTTCGGCAAGGAGGCCGCGCGTTTCATCGGTGCCGAGGCCGGTCGTCCCTGGTTCCTGTATCTGGCCTTCAACGCACCGCACACCCCGCATGAGCCAACACCAGAGGCCGAGGCTCCCTTCGCGCACGTCAAGGAGCCGAACCGACGCAAGTATCTGGCGCAGGTCGCGCTGATGGACCGGGCGATCGGCGACGTCCTTGAGGCCTTGCGCAAGAGCGGGCAGGACCGAGACACCCTCGTGTTCTTCTTCTCCGACAACGGAGGTCCCGTGAAGAACGGCGCGAACAACGGCGTCCTCAACGGACAGAAAGGCCAGGTCTTCGAGGGCGGCGTGCGCGTCCCCTTCATCGTCAGCTGGCCGGCCGTCCTGCCTGCCGGTGCCAGCTATCACAGGCCCGTTTCATCCTTGGACGTCTTCGCCACCGCCTTGGCCCGGGCGGGCGTGACCCCGCCTGCGGACCGCAAGCGTGACAGCGTGGACCTCGTGCCGTTCCTGCGTGGCGAAGCCAAGGGCGATCCTCATGAGTTCCTGGCCTGGCGTTCCTCCGTGAATCTCGCCTGGGGCCTTCGCCAGGGCGATTGGAAGCTCGTCCGCCAGCGTGGTCAGCCTGACCGCATCTTCGACCTGGCTTCCGACGTCGGCGAGACCAGGGACCTGTCCGCGGAAAAGCCCGAAGCCCTCCGTCAGCTTGCCGCCCGTCTCGAATCGTGGAACGCCGAACTCATCGAACCCGTCTTCCTGGGGTCGAGCGCCAAGAGCGAGGATTTCGGACCGGGCGGCGTGAATCAGAAGCCCGGGGCTTCGTCCAAGAAGAAGAAGGCCAAGTGACCGCTCCGCTCAGTTGAGCGACTGGCCAGTCTCCTGCGAGAAGACCTTGCGGAACGGACCGATGAAGCGGCCTTCCGGCGTGCTGTCCACGATCGCGAACGTCACCGCATGGAAGGCGCCCTTGAACTCCTGCGTGAGGGCTCGGCGGAACATGCCGGCGATCAGGTTGCCGTCGTTGCCGAAGGCGCCGCAGCCCCAGGCGCCGAGGACCAGCGCGTCGTGTCCGTGCCGTTGGGCGACCGACAGCACCTTGAGCATCCGCGACCACATCACCGGGCCGATCTTGGGCTGGTCGAGCCTCGGAACCTCCGTCGCCAGACAGGCCGCCGAGGTGATGATGCTGAGCTTCCACGGGTCCGGGATCGTGGCGTGGTCGTCACCGCGGAACACCGGAACGTCCGGCGAGTACGTCATCGCGTCCGTGTAGAGCGGGTCGCCGATCGCGCGATGCAGCGCGTACATCGGTGAGCGATGGAGGCAGGCGTGCAGCGTCGAGGAGCGGCAGAGGTACTCCTCCTGGGCGCGGGCGCCGTGCAGGAAGCCGCCGCCCGGGGAGGTCGCGGAGGCGAAGTTGAGGGCGGCGGGGCGCAGGCCGCGTCCGATCTGGCGTCGCGCGGCCGAGAGCGTCGTCTCGTTGGTCACCTCGAATTCCGTGGCCGCGCCACCCGTGCGCGGGTCCGTGTGCGCGTGGTCGGGCGGGTAGTGGACCGTGTTCGCGACCGCATGGCCGATTTCGGCGTCGATGACCACTTCGATTCCCCCGGACGGCAGCGCGTAGCGTCCGCGTCGGGCGACCTCCACCGCCTCTTCGCCGAGCTTGCGGGCGAAATCCCTGGGAATCCTGACTTCGAAATCGGCCATGACCTCATCCTGCCCGGGCTCCTGAAGTCCGCAACGCCTATGACAGGGGGTGGCATTGCCAACCTGTCGGTCGTGAGCATAAGAATTCTCATGAGCAAAGATTCAGCCCTGCGTCCCCTGCGCATCCACTATTCGGAGGCCTTCTGCCTGCCCAACGGCCCGGAGACCGTGACCAAGTCCCGTCTCGTCGCCCAGTCTGTCCGCCGCCATCTGCCCTCCGTCGAGATTGTCGCGCCCGCGCCCGCCACCAAGCAGGAGCTCCTGGCCGTGCATGATGAGGCCTACTTGGACCGCGTCTTCGGGGCGGACGGGGGCGAGACGGCTCTGGGCGACTGGTCCGAGCCCCTGCTGGCGAGCATCCTCGCCACCACCGGGGGCGTGCGCGACGCCGTCACGGAGGCCTTGCGCAGCGGCCGGTCCGGCAGCCTTTCCAGCGGACTGCATCATGCCGGACGCAGTTACGGGACCGGCTATTGCACCCTGAACGGCCTCGCCTTGGCGGCGCTGCACGCCCTGCGGAGCGTGCCGTCCGTCGGCATCCTGGACCTCGACGCCCATTGTGGAGGCGGCACCGCTGACATCCTGGCCGATGACCCGAGGGTGCGGCTCGTGGACGTCAGCGTCTCATCCTTCGACCGTTGGACCCCTTCCGACAAGGCCCGTCATCATCTGCGACTCGTGAAGGACCCGGAAGAGTATCTTGAGGCCGTGGATGAGGCCCTCGCTCGCCTCGAAGGAGTCTCCTTCCTCATCTACAACGCCGGCATGGACGCCCATGGGGCGGCCGGCGGACTCGAAGGCGTCGACACCCCGATCATCCGTGAGCGCGAGCGACGCGTCGTCGCCTGGGCGGAGTCACGGCGCGTCCCGGTCATCTTCGCCCTGGCCGGCGGCTACCGCTGGGACGGACTCACCTTGGAGCAGGTGGCGGACCTGCATCTGGAGACCGTCCGGGCCTTCGCGGCCTGAGTTCAGGCCGGCGGGACCTCGAGCGCCTTGAGCCTGTGTGCGCCGTTGCCGTCGGGAATGACCAGGAACAGCGCGCATGACTGCGTCTGGGCGAGCGCGATCATCTTGGGCCAGTGCGTCTCCTCGACCCCTGCGATGATGAAAACGGCTCCGTCGGGCGTCCCTTCGATCGTCACCCCCTTGTGCGTCAGCGAGAACTCGGCCGAGAACCAGCGCCCCAGCTGCTTGGCCAGCATGCGGAGGTCGGAGACCCCTGGTTCGACCTTGGAGGCGTCGACCAGCGCCGTTAGCGGGAAAGCGAACGTATGGAACCTGCCATCCATGCCTTCAGGCCTGCCGGATCAGGTCGGCCGTGGCCGGGATGTCCGAGATGATCTGTTCGGGGTCGGGTCCGATCCCCACGTAGCGAAGGTTAGGCAGCGAGGGGAGTGAGCCGCCGCGCGAGGCAAGCCTGACGATTTCGGCGACCGTGAAGGCCACGTAGCGTCGGGCGGCCGCGGGCAGCGCGGCGAACGAGCGCACCTTCGAGATGTCCTCCGTCCAGCCTGGCAGCGTCGCGTAGACCGGGCGGAGCGTGCGGCGGACCGCGTCATTGCGCGGCACCCCGGACATCGTCCGTCCCGAAGCGTCCACGTAGCCCGTGCAGACCTGCAGGTCTCCGCCCTTCCAGGGGCCGTGGGGCGAGAGCGCGTCGAGCTTGTTGATGACCAGGTCGTCATAGCCTCCGTAGCGGAGCGCGTCGGCCTTCTCGACCAGGTCGGACCAGCCCACCATGCGCTGCCGTCCCGTGCTCGTGCCGAACTCAAGCTTCGCCAGCGCCTCGCGCAGCGGGTGCCCGTCGGGCATCTTCGTGAGGAACACGTGCGTGCCCACCTTGGTGTCATAGGCCTTGCAGCAGCCCACCGTGTGGACCGTCTGGGCGGGGATGCCGGCTGACTGGAAGAATTCCGGCACGTAGGTGTGCGAGGCCGTGACGTTGGGCGCGAAGCCCGCCCGCTTGTCGAGCCAGTAGGCCTGGCCGAACTCACCGAGCACCGTGCGGCCTGCGGCGAGGTCGCCGAGCACCCGTTCCCGAACGTCGCCGACGCAGCCGGCGAGCCGCGAGCCCGCGTCCCACCACGCCGCGAGCACCGCCGCGTGGTCGAACGTGAAGGGCTCCTTGCCGGCGAAGCGCGTGAAGTCGAACTCCGAGGCCGGGAACACCCCGGCGTCGACGGCGGCCTTGTTGGCGCGCTGCTCCGCCTCCGTCAGCCGGACGAAGAGCCCGGCCCATTTCTCCGGAGCCAGCCGGCAGACGTCGCGCACCGTGGCGGCGGCGCGGTCGAGCCTGGCGGAGAGCCGGGCCGCATATTCGGAGCGGTCCGCGAGGAACTCCGCGTAGTGGATCTGGAACTGCCCGACCTCGTCGGCGTAGGCCGGCGTGATGCCGCGCCCCGTCGAGCCGCGCGGTTCCTGGCCGAGCCGTTCCACCCGGTAGTCCTCCCAGGCCAGGTCGAGCACCCGGTGGGCGACGTCGCTGACCATGCAGCGTTCGTCGATGAGCAGGCGGGAGAGCACCGGCAGTCCGGCGCGTTCGAGAGGCAGCGCCTCCCAGAGCGCCTTGCGCGGGTCGGCGACCACGCCTGCGCCGAGACCCAGGCAGGGCACGTCGCGTTCCGCGACCCCTCCGGGCAGCAGGTTGAGCTTCAGTCCCGCCACCGTGTGGCCCGAGTTGGCGCCGCCGTTGACCTTGAGAACCGTGCCGACCGCGTCTCGACGCCCCGTCGAGGCCTGGAGTTCGCGGACGATCTCGGGGATGAGACGGCCCTTGCCCTCGTCCCCCATGCTGATGCCGACGTCGGCGATGAGACGGCTGCGGAAAGGAGTGAGTGCCATGGGCAGGGGAGGGCGTCGGCGCGGGGCGCCGTCCAGGAGCCTACTGGGTCGTTCAGGCGCCCTTCTGGCGCTCGTAGAAGTCGTTGATCTTCTTGGCCACGTCGCGGAAGCCCGAGTCGGCCATGTAGATGGCCTTGTACTCGTCGACCGACTCCTTGGCCTTGCCCATCTTCTCGTACGCGAGGCCCAGCTCGTAGATGACCTCCTTCTTGAGGTCGTTCATCACCTGGATCTCGCCCTTGGCGGCGGTGAGCTGCTCGACCGCGAGGTCGAACTTGCCCGAGACCACGAACGCGCGGCCGATGGCGAGCAGCGCCGGCTGGCGGTACTTCGGGTTGCGCTGGGCGTACTGCAGCTGCTGGACCGACTCGTCCGTCCGGCCGGAGGCGAGGAGGAGGATGCCGAATTCGTAGCGGAAGGCGTAGTCGTTCGGATAGCGTTCGACCAGGCTTGCGGCCGTGCGCAGCCGGTATTCGGCGAGCTCGGATTCGTTGGCGGCCAGCTCGGCCTGGGCGGCGGCGTCGCCCGGCGCCGCGTTGGCGCGTTCCCGGAGCTGCTTCGAGCGGTTTTCATACCTCTGGACCACGAGGTCGGTCTCCTGCCTTTCGAGCGACGTGTCGGCCTTGCCGAGCGTCGTGAGACGACCGCGCTGCAGCCAGGCGATGGCGTTGTCGAGGTCGCCGATGGCGATGAACTGACGGACGATGTCGCGGTAGAGGTCGATGCTGTCGGGCTGTTCCTGGAGCTTCTGGGCGAGCAGGGCGATCTGTTCGGCGGCGGTCGAGGCGTCGGTGACCTTGCGGGCGGCCTGTTCCAGACGGAGCGCCTCCTCCTTGTCCTTGAGCTTGGACTGGAAGTCTCCCTTGTCCTCCCAGTTGCCCTTCTTCATGGTCTTGTTGACCGAGGCGCGGCGCACGGCCTCCTGCAGGTCGCCGTTGCCGGGGAACAGCTTGAGTCCCGCGTCGGCCGCGTGGAGGGCGTTGTCGTATTCTCCGCCGGCGATCCAGGTGTTGGCCAGGTCGACGTGATGCTGGACCTGCTTGGGGTCGTTGGCGGCGAGCTCCTCGTAGGCGAAGGCCGCGAGCGCGTGGAAGCCGAGCTTCGTCGCGGCGAGGGCGATGGTCTTGTTGGCGTTGGGGTCGGTGGGCTTCTTGGCCAGCGCGGCCTCGGCTTCGCCGATGGCGGCCACAGGGTCGGCCTCGACCGCCTTGGCGATCTTGCTGGAGGTCAGGACGCCGACCACGCCGTCGAAGAGACCCTTGCGGGTGCCGAGGACGGCCTTCTGGGCCTGGCGGAGCGAGCGTCGCACCTCCACGCAGCCGGGATTCCGGGACAGGATGCCGGAGAGGATTTCGACGGCGTACTGGGGGTTGGACCGGATCTGCTGGTCGGCCTGGGCCACCTGCTTCTGGAGGCGGGGGTCGAGCTCGTTGAGGGCGACTTTTTTCATGAACAAAGGGTCGGGAATGACCCTCGGAAAGTGAGCGTCCCCGGCGAGGGGGTCAATCCCTGCTTGCCCCGGGGTGCCGGAGGTGCCGCCGGAGCGAAGTTCGCAGGGGCTCGGCCACGATGCGGCCTGCGCAGGAGGGGCTGCCGCAGAGGCAGGGGTGGGTGAGCGACTCGGCCAGACTGAACCCGTAGTCGAAGGTCACCTCCGTGCCTGCCGGAAGATCCTGCCTTGCCGAGAGCCAGGCCGCGCCCTCGGCCTCATCCCAGACCAGGTCGGCGTTAGGTTCACAGGAATGGTTGGCCGCCCGGGCCGGGTTGTCTTCCGAAGAGCCGTCCAGCCAGAGCCCAGGGCGGACCTCCAGACCGAAGACCATGCCGTCCGAGGGGGGCGGGGGAGTGACCGAGGTCGTGCCGGCGTAGCGGGCCAACCTTTCGCCGGCGGCGAAAGGCCTGGTCGTGAAGAGCCCATCGCCCGCGATGGCCGAGCGTCGGCGTTCCGTACCCGGATCCGTCACGATTCCGAGCGCAGGTCGCGGGTCATCAGCGCCGTGACGCCCGCGCGGGGATCGAGGCCCGCGTACATGATGTCGTGCAGGCAGAAGAGGATGGGCGCGTCGATGCCCTTGGCCTTGGCGAGACGCGTGAGCGTCTCCGTCGCGCGGTGGCCTTCGACCGCCTCCTTGCGTCGTGCCAGCGAGGCCAGCGTCCCCGGCGCGTCCTTGGCCAGTTCCTCGCCGAGCGAACGGTTGCGGCTCCAGGGGCCGTGGGCCGTGGCCATGAGGTCGCCCACGCCTCCCAGCCCGAGGAACGTCTCGATGCGCCCGCCGACCGCCTGGCCCACCCGGATCATCTCCTGGAGTCCGCGGGTGAGCAGAGCGGCCTTGGCGTTGGAGCCCAGGCCGAGTCCGTCGCAGAGGCCGGCGCCCACCGCGTAAACATTCTTGATCGTGCCCCCGATCTCGACGCCCGCCAGGTCCGAGGACGTGTAGACGCGGAGCGTCGGTCCGCTGACCGCAGCCTGGACCTCGCGGAGGAGGTCGTCATCCCGTTCGGCCGCCAGCACCATGGCCGTCGGCAGTCCGCGCGCCACCTCGTCGGCGTTGCTCGGGCCGCTGAGCGTCGCGACCGGGGTCCCCGGGAAGGCCTCGGCGATCATCTCGCTCGGCCGGCGCAGCGTCGCCTGGTCGAGCCCCTTGATGAGCGAGACGGCCATGCGCGGCCGGGCGGCCTTGGCGGCCGGGCCGATGCGGGCCAGCAGTTCCGAGAGTCCCTTGGACGGACAGGCGAGGAAGACCAGGTCCGCGTCCATGAGGGCGGGTGCGGGCTCCAGTCCGATCTGCATGCTGTCGTCGATGGCGTGGCCGGGAAGATAGTCGCGGTTCTCCCGGCAGTCGGAGATGGCGAGCGCCTGCTCGAGGCGGCGTGGGACCAGCGTGACCGTATGGCCCTGCCGGCGGAGGTGGATGGCCATGGCGGTGCCCCAGGCGCCCGCTCCGAATACGACGCAGTTCATCGGGAAGATCGGCGGACCTTGGCGGCCCAGCGGCGGATGGCGGCGACCGCGTCGCGGTGGAGCCGGGCTTCCGGCCGTGCGAAGGGCGGAGGCGCGGGCGTGAGGCCCAGCAGGTCATGGATGACGAGGATCTGTCCGTCGCAGCCTCGGCCGGAGCCGATGCCGATCGTCGGAATGCCGACCGCCGCGGTGATTTCGGGCATGAAGGAGGCGTCGACGCACTCGACGACCATCGCGAAGGCGCCGGCCGCATCGATCGCCCTGGCGTCCAGGAGGATCGAGGCACGTTCCGAGGGCGTGAGCCCCTGCCTTCGGAGCCCCTTGGAGCGGGAGCGTTGCGGGAGCAGTCCCACGTGACCCATGACCGGAATGCCGGCGTCGACGAGCTTGGCGACCGATTTGGCGAGCGAGGCGCCGCCCTCGATCTTGACCGCCTGGGCGCCACCTTCCTGAAGCAGCCTGCGGCAGGCGTCCAGAAGCCGGCCGAAGCTCTCATGGGCCACCCCGAAAGGCAGGTCGGCCACCACCAGCCGGTCCTGGACCGTGCGGGACACCGCCGCCGTGTGGTGGACCATCATGTCCAGCGTGACTCCGACCGTGTCAGGCAGTCCCAGGACCACGCTGCCCAGCGAATCTCCGACCAGGATGAGGTCGGCGCCCCCTTCGGAGGCCATCCGGGCCGTGGGGGCGTCGTAGGCCGTCAGGCAGACGACGGGCCGGACCCCCTTGAGGGCGCGGACGGACCTGGCGGTGGACTTCACGTCATGGCATTACCCTCGCATCCTTCGCTTGTAAAGCGTCCGGGAGAGGTTCATGAAGGAAGGGATGGTCCGATTGCTCGATGCCCGCCGTTGGAAGCGCCGCGATTACCGCGAGGGCTCCTACGTGCACCGGGACCTTTCCGACCAGACCGTGCTTCCGTGGTACGTGCGGATGAGGATCTCCTTCTCTCCGGTGAACGGCGTCAATCATGCCGACCTCGATGACGCCGGCGCGAGGGTGCGTCGTCGCCGCATCTTCCTGGCTGCGCTCGCCCTGGCCGCGGGATGGCTGCTTGCGCAGAGCCTTCCCGGCTGGGGGTTCTTCGACTGAGAAGGTCCTCAGGCCGCGGGAGGGAAGCCGCTCAGCTCGATGCCGAGCTCCTTGGCGCGGGCGACGACCGCGGGGCGGTCGATCATGAGCACGCCGTCGGCCTCGAGCGAGGCGCGCATCACCTTGCCTTCCGCCATGCATTCCAGCGTCCTCAGTCCGAAGCAGGGGACGTCGAAGCGCCAGTCCTGCCCGCTCTTGGAGGCCTTGGTGAGGAGCATCTCCTTGCCGCCGGTGGCGGCGCAGCGGCGCAGCATGTTGTCCGTGCCTTCGAAGGCTTCGACCGCGATGACCGTGCCCTTGGCGGTGACGACCGACTGCCCGACGTCGAGCCGGGCCATCTCGCGCGCCATGCGCATCCCGAAGGAGACCTCCGGGGCCTCGGCGCCGAAGTTCCGTCCCGTCATGCATCCGACCGAGGCCAGGTGGTCGTCGAGGAAGACGCGGGCGTCGAGCATGCGCACACCGGCGGATTCGATCTCCGCGGAGACCGCGCCGAAGATCGTCTCCGCATTGCGCTCCTTCAGCCGGGCCAGCAGGGCGACCAGCCTGAGGTCGGGCACCATCCCGGAGAACAGCTTGCGCGGCGTGACCTGTCCGGCCATCACCGCGCCCGCCGCCCCCAGTTCCTTGAGCGAGTCGACGAGACGCCCGAGCTTGCCGACCGCGACCGAGCGCCGGCGGGATTCCGGGAAGGCGTCGAAGAGCGCCGGGTCCGTCTCCTCTTCGAATGCGACGAGGGAGACCTGTGCGCCCCGGGCCCTGGCGCATTCCGCGAGCAGGGCGGGGTAGCGCCCCTTGCCGGCGATGATGGCCACGGTCCTCTCCGGACCGAAGCCGCTGGGCAGGAAGCGTGAGGCCGGCGCCATGAGGCATAGTCGGCGCGGTCCCATCCGGGGACAAGCCTGCTTTGGGTTGCCTCGGCGACCAGGCACGCAAGATGGAGGCCGATGTCCGTCAAGCTCGGCATACTCGGGGGCACCTTCGATCCGCCCCATCTCGGGCACGTCGCAGCCGCGGACGCCGCGAGGCGCACGCTGGGACTTGACACCGTGCTCGTCGTGCCGGCCGGACGGTCGCCTCTGCGCGACGCCTCGCCGAAGGCCTCCGACCCGGACCGTCTGGCCATGGCCGCGCTCGCCTTCGCTGACCGTCCTTGGGCCAGGGTGGACGCGCGCGAGATCCGGCGGGGCGGCGTGAGCTGGTCGATCGACACCGCCCGCGAACTTGCGGCGGAGCATCCCGGAGCCGAACTTCACTGGATCCTGGGGTCGGACCAGCTCGTACGTCTCGACCGCTGGAAGGACGCCGCGGACCTGTGCCGTCTCGTGACGTTCGCCGTCTTCCCGCGTTCCGGCCTGGGAGCGGACGCCCCCGCGACGTTGCGCGGCCTCGCGAAGGTCGTCGTGCTGCCCGTGCCGGAGGAGCCCTGGTCCTCGACCGCGATCCGCGAATCACTGCGTGCGGGAGGCCGGGCCGGAAACGGCTTGCCCCCGGCCGTGGCGACACTCATCGAAGAGCGCGGACTTTACCGCGACTGAACATGCCTCCTGCCAAGAAGAAGCCCGCCTCCAAGAAGCCCGTCCGCAAGGCCGTCAGGAAGCCCGTGGCCAAGCCCGCGAGGCGCGCTCCCGCCAAGCCCGCCTCCTCCAAGGCGCGCGGCAGGTCCGCCGCGCCCGTCAAGGCGCCGGCGCAGCCCGTGCCCGTGCCGCCCGCCCACGTCGTGGCGGCCGTCAGGGCCCTGGATGACAAGAAGGCGGAGGCCGTCCGCGTCCTGCGCCTCGGACAGCTGTCTTCCGTGGCCGACTGGCTCGTCGTCGCCACCGGCAATTCCGAGCCCCATCTGCGCGCCCTGCGCATCGAGCTCGAGCGCTCCCTGGACGAGTCCGGTTCTCCGGCGCGGGGCATCGAGTCGCACAAGGACAGCGGCTGGACCGTGGTGGACGCCTTCGACGTCATCTTCCACCTCTTCCGTGAGGACGTGCGCCGCGACTACGCCCTTGAATCCCTCTGGAAGGACGGGCTCGACGTGCCGGTGTCGGCCATGCTCAAGGCCTGAGTCACCGGCCTGGTGGTAGCGGGCGGGATCGAACCGCCGACCTAGGGCTTATGAGTCCCTCGCTCTAACCAACTGAGCTACGCTACCGTTCGGCCGGGTGCGGAGTCCACCTGCGGGCGGCCTCTCCGTCAAGCCCTTAGCGGTTCAGGAGCCTCCCTTGAGGAACCAGAACATCACCAGCCAGAAGGCCAGTCCGAGGGCGGCCAGCATGACGGACAGCCTGCCCTGGGCCTGCCTGAGTTCGCCCAGCCCCTCGTGGTCCAGCACCGAGCCCACGCGCCTCACCATGGCGACCGGCAGCAGGCTTCCGACGATCGAGCAGAAGGCCAGCAGCACGAAGCGGGACAGCGGCTGCGTCTCCGGCACCGCCAGCACCCACAGCCAGACCAGCAGTCCGAAGGCTGGCGGAAGCAGGAAGGTGGAGCCGCACCAGAGGTAGCCTTCCCGCACGGCGCGCTCAATGGAGTCATCCGACGTCCGTCTCCCCGTCGCGACGTCGTCCCGGCGGTCGGCCTCGCGGGTCTCCGTGGCGGACATTGCCGAGGGGGCGCTTTCGGACCGGGGGTGTGTCCCGCGGAGGAATTCCCGCACCGTGATCCAGCGGCCTTCCGCTTCGACCGAATGGGCGAGGCTGACCTCCCCCGCACGGAGCATGTCGATGATGACCGAGGCGGTGAAGGGGCCGCTGACGGCGCCTTTCCAACGGATCCTATGGGTGCCTTCGAAGCGCATGGGGGTCAGAGGTCGCGTCCTTGCAGGATGGATTCCCACCCTCCGGGCGGGACGGGGACGCCTTCGTTGCCGGCTGACTTCGCGGCCTCCTCCACCGTGCCAGGCATGCGCAGCAACGGCGAGTAGGGCGCGGCGTCGACGACCTGTTCGGGCGCCCCTTGCGGGTCGGTGCGGAAGAGCAGCGCGGGCTTGCCGTCCCGGTTGAGTCCGAAGAGCCCCTCGCCGGGGACCTTCTCGCGCACCACCGGGCGTCCGTCCGCGCCCACGTGTCCGGCGAAGACGGCCTGTTTGGAGCGCAAGGCTCCGGCGAGCGTGCGCCAGAAAGTCGCCTCCTTGTAGTAATCGGGGCCGGACGACCGCACCAGCGCCAGCGTGAGGTCGGAGAGCGAAGCCGCCCAGCGTTCACGGAAGAGGAAGTCATGCTGGCCGACCGCGTTCTGCGTGATGCGACGCAGCTTCTCCGCGTCGCGCTGGGCCGAGGGGGAGAACGTCAGCCCCCAGGCCTCCGGGCGCATGGCGGCGACCTTGAAGAGCTCCTGGGCCTGCCAGGCGCGCAATTCGACCGGCGCTTTGTCGGCGCGGCGGACAAGGTCGAGCGTGCGCAGGACCGGCGCCGTGGCCCGGCCCGTCTCATCCACCAGCCGCGCGAACTGCCTGAGGTGCGAGGCCTCCGTCACCGGCCCCTCGTCCGTCAGGAAGTCGCCGACCTTGACGTCGTTGTTGAATTCGATGCGACGCCAGCTTCCGCGGACCACCGCGCCCTCGGGGGAGAGTTCGTCGGCCGTCGTGACGTATTCCGTGCCGTTGTTGATGACGTTGCGCTGCGTGACCGGCTCGCCGATGACGACGATCGGCCGCATCGGCCGGCGGCCTCGCGGCTCGACGTAGTAGTGGCTCAGCCGGCGCAGCCGACGCGTCAGCGAGTCGTCCCCGATCCGCTTCAGCGTGGCGGCCTCGCCTTCGCTGAGCGTGGGCGGCAGGAAGCTTCCGGAACTTTCGGGCGTGCCCGCGGCGTCCCACATGGCGGCGAAGCGCGGGGCGAGGGCCGCCCGCGGCAGTTCGCGAAGCGAGGGTGCGCCGGCGAGCACGAGGGAGGCCCTCCGGTGGGATTCGGATCCGGCCGGCATCTCCCTGAGCGCGCCGCTGAGCGTCTCGAGGTAGGCCTTGAGGTCGGGGGACTGCTCGAGGGAGCGTCTGATCTCGATGGCGCGCCTTTCGTCGGCGAGCCTGACCGAGGCGCGGTCGGCTTCGGCCGCGAAGGCGTCGAGCCTCACGTCTCCCGCTTCCGTCAGCAGGCGCACCAGCGCCTTCATGCGGTCGAGCGCGGCGACCGCGGCCGCGGGATCCGCGGCCCGTTCGCCTTCGCCCAGCGCCGCCTTGAGCGCGGCGGCCTGGGCGGAGAGGTCGGAGCGGGCCTGGTCGAGGGAGCGTGCGCATTCCGCGGCCAGACGTCCGCCTTCGGGAAATTCCTTCTCCAGGGATTCGCGGACGGCGGCGCCGGCCGCTTCAAGCCTGGTCATGTAGGCGCGCAGGCGCCGTTCCACCTTGGCGGCGTCCTCGGCGCGTACACCGGCCTTCAGGACGTCGCGCAGGTAGGCGGCGTCCTCGCGCAGGCCCGTCTCTGTCCTCCGGTTGGCGTCCAGCGCGGCCCTGAGGGCGGCGAGCTCCTCCGGTGTGGCGACGCCGGTGGGCAGCGACTGCAGAGCCTTCTCGGCGGCGCCGTGTTCCCAGCGAGCGACCAGGCCGCGGACCTGTTCGAGGCCCTGCGCCGCGCGGAGCTGTTCGCTCTGACGCTGGCTCCACCAGACCGCGCCAGCCCCGATGACGAGAAGGGCGGCGACCCAGCCGGTCAGAAGGAGCGTGTAACGTCGGCTCAGGCGCGCCCGGGCCTTCTGGCGGAGCGAGCGGGCCTCCTTGGCCGAACCTTCGGCGATCCGGTCGCCGTGCTCGTCGGCGCGTTCGAGCCAGCTGCCCAGCCTCGCGATGAGCGCCGCCGGGTGCAGTCCGCGGGCCGATTCCTCGCGAAGCCGGTCCAGTTCCTCCGCGAGCTCCTGGACGGCGGTCCTGACCGCGGCCTCGCGCGCCGCATCGGCGGCCAGGGTTCCCGCCCACGATTCGATCTCCGCGATGTCTTCGCCCGCGGGGTCGAGGCGGTGGTCCCTTTCCAGCGCGCGCAGACGCGGCAGGGCCGTCGCGCAGGACTCCCAGTCCCCGGCGCGTCGGGCGGAGCGGATCTCCTCAGCGAGCGTCGAGGCCTGTTCCGCGGCGCGCAGGCGGAGCCAGGCCTGCCGACGCGAAAGGGCCTCTTCCCAGCGCGGTTCGCCCGTCAGGTCGCCGGTGCCGAAGCGTTCCATGCGATCCATCAGTCCGGCCGCCTCCGACTCCCTGCCTCCGGCGAAGGCCGCGGCCACCTTCACCAGCGACTCGCGCAGGAATTTCGAGGACAGTCGGGACAGCTCCTGGCGGGCGTTGGGGTCGTCGGGATTGATGCGGACGATGGATCTCAGCACCTCGAGGGCGCGTTCCTCATCGCGTCTGCGGATCGCGTCGCGGTAGTCGCGGTAAAGCGGGTGGCTTTCGCCGATGGCGCGTCCGTAGAGGCCCTCGACCGCCAGCAGGTGGCGGTCGTCGAGCGGAAAGCCGGCGGGCAGCCCGTGTTCGCGGCAGAATCCGTGCCAGCGGTCCGCGTCGGAGAAGCTCAGGTGCGCGCAGAGTCCCAGCAGGTCGGGGTCCGCCTCGGCCGCCTGGAACGCGGCGTGGTCGTCGCCTGCGCCGATGAGCGTTGCGCACTGCTCCAGACGTTCCCGGACCCGGGAGCAGAGGGCGGCGTACTCGGCCGCGAGCGAACGTGACTCAAGGTCGGGGGTGCCCAGCTCCAGCTGGAGCCTGATCCGTGCGATGAGACGTTCGGGGGACACGATCAGCGGAATTCCAGCAGGACCGGACCGGCCTGTCCTCGGGCGTCCACCGCTCGCAAGGACCAGGGAGCCCCGGCTCCGACCGTGTCGCCGGCCTCGAGGAGCCGCCGACGGCGGGAGACCTCCTCCTGGCTGGGCGCGGACGGACCCGTGGCCCTCTCCAGCCTGATGAGGTCGGTCTCCAGGAGTGAGCGCGTGGCGCGCACCGAGGGCAGGTCGCGGTCGGGGAACTCATGCCCGTCGGGGTAGAGGCCGACGCCGCCGGCCGCGTGCACGAATCCGTTGAGCGCGTTCTCCGCCCACCGGGCGGCGCGGACCGCCTTCGTGTCCGGGTCGGCGATGAGGGCGGAAGTTCCGAGGTCCAGCGGTCGCAGCGCCTTCGGCGAACCGATGAGCGCGAAGGCCCGGCGTTCGCCGCCGGGCAGCTCGACTTCCAGCAGACGGTTGGCGTCGCGGTCGCCGCCGCGTCCGTCAGTGAACTGCAGCGTCACCTTGCGGGCCTTGGCCCCGATTCCGACCATGATGGAGGACAGCCTGCCGGGTTCCGGCGTGGCCTCGATCCAGTCGGCCTCTCCGCCCTTGCGGATCTCCCCGCCGATGAAGCGCGTCGCGTCCTTGCGATGGAACGATTCGAGCGTCACCACGCGCAGGCGCACGTCGACCGACCTTGACTTGGTGATGCCGACCGAGCTGATCAGGGCGGCGAAGGCGTCGGCTCCGGCGGGCGGCAGTTCGAAGTCGGCCTGGGACGGGCCCTTCGGTCCCGAATCAGCCGTCACCCATGTCCCGATGATGAGCGTCGTGGGTCGGACGTCGAGTTCGGCCGCCTTGCGGAGCTTGGTGACCGTCGCCGTCAGGGCGGCCCATCCGGCGTCCTCGGGGACGCCCAGGCTCTTGCCCACCGAAACCGCCTCCTGCGCCTCCTTGAGCAGGTCGGAGGCGGCGGTGACGCCCTTCCGGTCGAGGTCCGAGGACAGCTTGCGCGCGGCTCCGGCGGAGTACCTCGACCTGAGTCCGGGGAGGTTCTGCGTCGCGTGGCGTCGGGTGAATTCAGGCGAGAGCTCGGCGCTCCGCAGCCAGAGCTTGGCCGCCTCGACGAATTCCTCCCGTGCGATGAGTCCTTCGATGGCTCCGAGGGCGGCGTTGACGCGCATGATTTCGTCGGCCCTGGCGATCTCCTCCGCGGAAGGGGCGCGGGGCGCTGCGGGCGGAGGGGGAGGGGGTGGAGGCGGCGGCGTGCGGAAATAGGCGATGCCCAGGCCGACAGCCGCGACGGCGATCAGCGCGACCACGCCGATGAGCAGTCCGGAGGGGCCGCTTGCCTTGGCCGCCGGTTCCTTGGGGCGCGGCGTGGCGTTCGAACGGACCGGCGCGGCGGCACCGGTGGCGGCCGCCTTGGCGGCGGGGCCGGTCGGCGCGGGGAGCGAGGCCGCCTGGGAAAGGTCGAGCGTGTCGAGGCGTCCTGCGGCCGTGCCCACGCACCAGTCGAAGCCCTCGCCTCCGGTCACGCCTGCGTCCGTCGTGAAGGAGACGGACCAGGCGCCTTCGCCGAGCAGGGCGGCGGATTCGGCCAGCAGGCGCAGCGTGCGCGGCGTCGCGGGCGCGTTGATCAGGCAGACCGGCGTCGCCGAGCTCCCTTGGACCAGCCAGGCCGCCTTGGAACCCGTGCCCGTAACCTCGCGCCAGGTCACGGCGGGCGTGAGCGGCGCGTCCTTGGAGAGCGTCAGCGGACGGTCGTGACCTTCCAGCCAACGGGGCTGTTCCGTCCACTCGTCCTTCCAGCCCTTCCAGCGCAGGGCCACCGATGCGGCCGGCGGCAGCACCGTCGCCTCTTCGGGCGTGAAGACCAGGTGGTGCGCGAGACGGTTGTCCCGGCGCGTGTAGTCAAGCCCCCGGGCGACGAACCTCGAGAGCGCGATCCAACGCCGCCCGCCGGCCTCGATCGGACGGCAGGTGAACGTCTCCCCTTCGCCCGCGGCGTGGGGCGTGCCGAGGGACTCCAGGATCTGCACCAGGCGGTCGGGCATCTCCCGGTGGCGCGAAACCGTGCAGAAGCCGGAGCGTCCGGCGGCCAGCCCCTGCGGAGCGGAAGTGAAGATGAGCTGCAGGGGCATGTCAGGGGGCGGAGGGGATGAGGTCGGGGGAGGCGAGCCGGAGGAGCCAGTAGACCGGCTCGTGCACGTGCGCGGGCGAGAGCCGCAGGGGGTCCGGCGCGATGCGTCCGCGGTTGGGTCCCGCCTCGACCGTCACCGGGCAGTGACCGAACGAGGTGGCGGCGAAGTAGCGCAGTTCGGAGGCGAGCGACTCCGCCGAGGCGACGAGCCCGGGGCAGAGTTCGGCGAGGACCGCGCGCACGCGGCCGGAGTTGCGGTCGAGCGCGGCGAGGTCGAGTCCGCCGTCGCGCACGACCGGCTCGAGCGGCGAAGGCAGCAGGTGGGCCCAGGTGTCGCACTTGCCGACCACGAACGCCAGCGGCGTGGCGATCTTCTGCTCGTGCGAAAGGCCCAGCACCCGCTTGATGCGCGTCTCCATCTCGGCGAGGATCGTGTCCTGCTGGTCGATCCGGCCGCGCATCGTGAGCTGGGGGTCCTCGACGCCCACCAGCCTGGACTTGAAGCGTGCGTTCGCGGTGGGGTCGAAGAGGAAAATCAGCCCTGAGGAGGTGGCGACGTGCATCGCCCCGGGCGAGTCATGGATGTCGATGCCCGGCTCGAAGTGCTCGCCGGCGTTGTCGTAGAAGATCATCGAGTTCTCCTTCGAGCGCTGGCCGGGCCGGCCCACCGAGTAGATGAACGGACGCGGGAGGGACACCATCTTGCCCAGGCGCGGCAGCTTCTCATAGGTCGCGCCTTCCAGGGCGGTCTTGCCGAGCAGCGCCTCCTCCGGCGTGGTCGCGGAGAAGAGCGAATTGCGCATCTGGTTGAGCAGCATGTTGCCGCTCGGGTCGCCGTCGCGGAACGCCAGGCCGAAGTCCGTCGGCAGGCGTTCCTGCAGCACGCGCGTGAGCACGGCCAGGTAGTAGGACTTTCCTGAGCTGGGCGCGCCGATGAGCGAGATGATGCGATGGGGAAGGTCGAGGTAGCCGGGCGGCAGCTGGCGGCGGCAGTGCGGGCACGCCATGTCGGTGCAGGCGAGGCCCTTCGGATCGAGCGCGAGACCCTGGTCGTTGAAGCGCGTCGGATGGAAGCGCAGCCTGGCGTCGGAGCCCAGCACCGGATCGCCGCGCAGGTCCTCATGGACCGCGACGCTGAGGGCGTCGCCGGCGTCGAAGCGCGTCCAGCAGACCGGGCAGACGTGGGCCCCCTTGTTCAGTTCCGCCGTAAGCGAAGCCGTGGCCGACTTGACGGGCTCGGGGGCGGGAGCGAGCAGGGGGGCGACCTTGGAGAGGCTGAACCCGATCTCCAGGCCGCTTGGCGTGCAGCCCAGCGTGTCCGGGGCGCGACCCAGTTCGGCGGCGCGGTCCAGCAGCGCGGACGCCGGGCACTCCGCGATCTGTTCGCCCGTGGCGACGTCGAACAGCGCCCACCGCGAGCAATCCGCGGCCTCGATGGTCGTGTCCTCCTCCGGGCCGACCACCAGGAGCGCCCCGTCGGTCTGCAGGGTGGAGGCCTCGGTGAGTCCCGTCGGCGAGCGGAAGGCGGCTCCGTTCAGGAACGAGGGCCTTTCGCCGGGCTCCAGCTTGAGGTCCGCGCCGCCTTGCATGACGCGGACGGAGCAGTCCGGATGGGCCGCCGAGAGATCCTTGGCCAGGCCGCGGGCGCCGGAAAGACAGTTGAGCCAACGGACTTGGGAGGACTTCTTGAAAGAGGGCAGCATGGGGCCGGACGGCTGGGCGGCCGGAGATTGGAAAGAGCAGTTGAAAAGTGGGTTTTTGTCAGCATCATTTCCCTTCATCGGACCCCATGGAAACCGAAGCCGACCAGTCCGCCCTTGATCGGGCCAGAAAGGGCGACCTTTCGGCTTACAATGAGCTCGTCCTGAAATATCAGGGGCGGATCTTCGCCAAGGTGTTCTCCCTGCTGCGCAACCGTCAGGACGCCGAGGAGATCACTCAGGACACCTTCATAAGGGCTCACCGAGTCCTCGCTTCCTTCCGCGGTACGGCCACTTTTTCGACCTGGATCCATCAGATCGGCACCAATCTCGCTCGTAACCGCTACTGGTACTGGCGTCGTCGCAAGCGTGATCAGTCCATGTCCTTGGACGCCGACCTGGGCGAGGACCCGGGAGCCACCCTGCATGACATCCTTCCGGACGGATCCCAAGGTCCGGGCGGGGAGGCACAGCACAACGAATTCGTGAGCAAAGTGGCCGAGTGCATGGAACAACTCAAGCCGGAGCACGCTCAGATACTCACCATGCGGAACGTCCAGAACCTGTCCTATGAGGAGATCGCCGAGGAGCTCGGCCTTTCCATCGGAACGGTCAAGAGCCGCATCAACCGGGCCCGCGAGGCCCTGCGCGATCTCATGGGAGGGGAGTTCAGGCAGTGAACGTCCTGCAGTTCGAATCATTGGTCATCCGCTACGTCGAGGGGTCCGCCTCCGATTCCGACCTTTCCGCCCTGCGCGCCTTCGTCTCCGGATCTCGCGACAACCGGGAGCTCTTCCGTGCCCGCGTCCGGCTGCGTCGCGCCCAGCGCGGCCTGGCCAGCCGCGAGGCCGCCGAGGCCGTGCTCCGCAAGGAGACGCTTCCTTCGCTCCCCGAGTTCGACCAGCTGACCTACGCCTACCTTGACGGCGTGGCCGGCCGGGCCCAGGTCCTGCGGCTGCGCGACGCGATCCGGGCCTCCGGCGACCTGAGGAGCCGTTTCCAGTCGCGCATGCGGCTGCATGCGGCCCAGACCGCCTACCTCCGTTCATGCCGTCAGGCCGGCGTGACCCAGGTGCTTCGTTCCCTGAGCGCCTTCGCCCAGAGGCTCGGACGCGTCTCCGCGCATCTCTGTCTGCTGCTCCTCATCTTCGTCGAGCTGAGGGTGACCGTGCCCGCCGAGTATTCCGGCCTGATGTACTACGTGGAGTCGGCGGTCGGCTCCGTGTCCGAACCTGAATTCCCCCTTTCCGTCTCCCCTGACGAACCCGACGCACCGGTTTCCACCGGCGTCTTCGACGGCTTGCCGCCGCCCATGCCCATGCCCATGCCGTCCGCGCTTCCTGAGCCCGGACTGGACGAGGCCTCCGAGTCCGATTTTGCGGAGGCATAAGGCCTTGCCACCGTCACTTGCGGGCGTGAACTGACATCCCGCATGCAGGCTGAAAGTCACAGGACCGAGGTACGCCTCGTCGGCACGGCCTCCTCAGCCGGAGTGGCCCGTGGGCCGGCCTACGTGCTCTTCCGGGGCATGGCGCTCGTTCCGTGCCTCGAGAACCAGGATCCTGAGGCCGAAATCCGTCGCCTGGAGTCGGCCATTTCCGCCACCCGTGCCGACATCATCAAGGTGAGGGACGAGGTCGCCCTCCGCCTCAACGAGGCCGAGGCGCAGATCTTCGACGCCCAGCTGCTCGTCCTCGAGGACGTGGCCCTGCTGGATGACGTCGTGTCGCGCACCCGCGCCACCCGCCGCAACATCGAGCACTGCTTCAAGGAGAGCGCCCAGCATTACGTCGGACTTTTCGAGAGCATGGAGTCCGAGATCACCCGGGGCCGGGCGGCGGACATCCGCGACGTGACCGGACGCGTGCTCGACCATCTCGTCGGCGCCCAGCCCGAGCGCGGCGACCAGGTCGGCGGCGGACGCGTGCTCGTCGCCCGCGACCTGACGCCCAGCGACACTGTCAGCGCGGAGTCCGGCGGCATCGCCGCCTTCGTCACCGAGGAAGGCGGGCGCACCAGTCATTCCGCCATCATGGCGCGCGCCCTCGGCATACCCTCGGTCGTCGGCGTGACCGGCCTGATGGCCGCGGTGAACGACGGCGACCTCGTGCTGGTCGACGGCGAGGACGGCCTGGTCATCGTCAATCCCACCGCCCCGACCCTCGAGTCATACCGCGCGCGTGAGCTCATCATCCGGACCCGACGCGACCGCGTCATGTCCGAGGTGGCCCTCGAGGACGTGATGTCGGACGGCTCCCGCTTCGAGCTGCGCGCCAACATCGGCGGGCCTTCGGACATGGAGGACCTGAAGGCTTTCCACGTGCGCGGCGTCGGACTCTACCGCACCGAGAACCTCTACCTCAGGATCGACGACTGGCCGAGCGAGGACGAGCAGTGCGGCGAGTACACGGAGGTCATCCGTCGGGCGGCGGGCGATCCGGTGACCTTCCGCACCCTGGACCTCGGCGGAGACAAGCGTCTGGGCGTGCTCGAGCCGGAAGACAACCCCTTCATGGGTTTCCGCGCCGTCCGTCTCTGCCTGGCCCACCCCGAGGTCTTCCGGCCGCAGCTCCGGGCCATCATCCGGGCCGCCGTGCACGGCCCCGTCTCCATCATGTTCCCCATGATCTCGGGCGTGGAGGAGATGCTGGCGGCCAAGGCGGCGTTCCGCGAGGCCGAGGCCTCGCTGGCGGCGGAGGGCGTGCGTCCCGCGGCGCCCGTGCGACTGGGGGCGATGATCGAGATCCCTTCGGCCGTGGCCGTGGCGGACCGTCTCGCGCGCGAGTGCGACTTCTTCAGCGTCGGCACCAACGACCTCGTCCAGTACCTGCTGGCCGTCGACCGGGGCAACCGCAAGGTCGGCTCGCTCTACGACCCGTGCCATCCCGCCGTGGTGCAGAGCCTCCGCGCGATCTTCCGTGCGGCCGAGTCGGCGCGCATCCCCGCCTCCGTCTGCGGGGAGCTCGGCGGCGACCCCGAGTGGGCGCCCCTGCTGCTCGCGCTCGGCGCCAGCGAGCTCAGCATGTCGGCCTCGGCCATCCCCGAGGTACGCTTCCTGCTGCGCCACTGCCAGCGTCCGGAGCTCGACGCGCTGGCGAAGCGGGTGCTGGACGCGTCCGATGCGGCGCAGACCCGGACGTTGCTCCGTGAGTTCGCCTCGAAGCGGCTGGGACATCGATGAACCCTTCGCCTTCGCCCAATCCCCACGTCGCGGCCATGTCCGCCTACGTTCCCGGCGAGCAGCCGCAGGGCGGGGCGTGGGTGAAGCTCAACACCAACGAGAACCCTCATCCTCCCAGCGAAGCCGCGCTCGCCGCCATCAGGTCCGCGGTCGCCGGCGACGGCGCGGCGCTCCGTCTCTACCCCTCGCCGGATTCATCCCCCTTGCGTGAGGCCGCCGCCAAGGTCCACGACTTCCCGGCCGACAGGATCGTGGCGGGCAACGGCTCGGACGACCTGCTCAACCTCATCATCCGCGCCTATGCCGGCCCCGGCCGCGCCGTGGGCATGCTCGACCCCAGTTACTCGCTCTACCCCGTCCTGGCGGCGGCGCAGGGCGCCCCGGTGGTCAAGGTGCCGGTCCTGCCGGACCTGGGTTTCGACCTGGAGGCGGCCGCCGCCTGCGGCGCCGCCGTCTTCTTCCTCACCAATCCCAACGCGCCTCTGGGCATGAGGTTCACGCCCGACCGCGTCTCCGCTTTCGCGGAGCGATTCCCGGGACTGCTGGTGGTCGACGAGGCCTACGCCGCCTTCTCCGATTCCGACTGCGTGGACCTCGCGCGCGGATCGCCCAACGTCGTCGTCACCCGCACCCTTTCCAAGGGGCATGCCCTCGCCGGGCTCCGGGCCGGCTACGCGCTGTGTCCGCGGGAGACCGCCTCCTTGCTGCACCGCGTGCGCGACAGCTACAACCTCGACCGTCTCGCCCAGGCCGCGGCCGCGGCGGCGCTGCTCGACCGTGCCTGGCTTGACCGCACCGTCGCCGCGGTGAAGTCCACCCGTCGTCGCATGCTTGAGGAGCTCGCCGCCATCGGATGGAGCAGCGTGGAGCCGCATGGCAACTTCGTCCTCACCGAGCCCCGGTCCGTCCGCCGTCCGCCGTCGACCGAGACCTCCGCTCACGCCTTCGAATTCCTGAAGGCGCGTCGCATCCTCGTGCGCAGATTCCCCGGGCATCCGCTCACCGAGAATTGCCTGCGCGTGAGCGTCGGTACCGACGCCGAGGCCGACGCCTTCCTCGCCGCGGCCCGTGCCTGGACGGCCGAGGGTTGACATCGCAAGCCGCCGGGGAGAGTTTGACCCCATGAGCGCAGGGTCCCGCAAGGCCAGCATCCGCCGTGACACCGCGGAGACCAAGATCGCCCTCGAGGTGGACCTTGACGGCACGGGCGCGTCCGAGGTCTCGACCGGCGTCGCCTTCTTCGACCACATGCTGACCCTGCTGGCCCGCCACTCCATGGTGGATCTCAAGGTCAAGGCCGACGGAGACACCGACGTCGACTATCACCACACGGTGGAGGACGTCGGCATCGTCCTCGGCCAGGCCATCAAGCAGGCCTTGGGCGACAAGGCCGGCATCCGCCGCTACGGCTTCTTCATCCTGCCCATGGACGAGACCTTGGCGCGCTGCGCCGTGGACCTGAGCAACCGGCCCATGCTCGTCTATCAGGCCGACGTCTCCAATTACATGGTGAAGGACTTCAACATCGCCCTGGTGCGCGAGTTCTTCCAGGGCCTCGCGAACTCCCTCGGCTGCAACCTGCACCTCAAGCTCGAGTATGGAGAGGAGCCTCACCACGTGGCGGAGGCGCTCTTCAAGGCCTTCGCGCGCGCCCTCAGGCAGGCCGTCGAGACCGACCCCCGTCAGGGCGGCCGCGTCCCCAGCACCAAGGGCACCCTGGCCTGACGTGACCGGAAGCGTCGCAGAGCGTCGCCCGCGGGTCGCCGTGATCGACTACGGCATGGGCAACCTGCGCAGCGTCTCCCGTGCGCTCGCCGCCGTCGGGGCCGATCCATTCCTGGCGGCCGCTCCGGCGGAGGCCGCCTCGGCCGAAGCGGTCGTCTTTCCCGGGCAGGGCGCCATCGCCGACTGCATGGACTGCCTCGGTCGGTCCGGCTTCGATGACTTCCTGAGGGGATGGATCCGGGAGAACCGGCCCTTCCTTGGCGTATGCCTCGGCCTGCAGGCCCTCTTCGAGCGTTCCGAGGAAGCCGACCGACGCGGCCTCGGCGTCTTCCCCGGACAGGTAGTCCGCTTCGTCTCCCGGCCCGGCCTGCGCATCCCGCACATGGGCTGGAACGAGGCGGTCTTCCGGCCCGGCGCACCCCTGACCCATGGGCTGCGCGCCGAGGGCGAACCCTTTTATTTCGTGCACAGCTACCGCGTCCCGGACACCGATCCGTCACTTGTCTGGTGCGAGACCGATTACGACGGACGTTTCGTGAGCGGCGTCCGCAAGGGGAGGGTGTTCGCCGTGCAGTTCCATCCGGAGAAAAGTCAGGCCAAAGGCTTGCAACTCTACAGGAACTTCGTGACCTTGAACGTCCGCTGAGGACAGCCCTGCGTCCTGGCGGAAAACCCCCGCCATGACCGAAAAGAACGCCACCCTGAAGCTGGACGACAAGGAAATCGTCCTCCCCATCCTAGTCGGCTCGGAGAACGAGCGCGGCATCGACGTCCGCAAGCTGCGCGACGAGACCGGCTACATCACCTTCGACGACGGCTACGCCAACACCGGCGCCTGCGAGTCCAAGGTCACCTTCATCGACGGTGAGAAGGGCGTGCTGCGCTACCGCGGTTACGCCATCGAGGAGCTGGCCGAGAAGTCCAACTTCATCGAGACCGCCTACCTGCTGATCTACGGCGCGCTTCCGACCACGGCCCAGCTGGCCGCCTTCAAGGCGCGCATCCTGGACAATTCGCAGATACACGAGGGCCTGCGCATCGCCCTCAGCGGCTTCCCCGGCAACGCCCATCCCATGGCCGTGCTTTCGGCCACCCTCAACACCCTCGGCTGCTACTACCCGCAGCTGGGCACCAATGACCGCGCCAACGACCTGGCGCACTTCGACGAGACCGCGGCCGTGCTCATCTCCAAGGTCCGCACTTTGGCTGCCCTCGCCCACCGGTCGAAGGAAGGCGAGCCGCCCGTCTATCCCAAGCCGGGCCTCGATTATTGTTCCAACTTCCTGCACCTGCTCTTCTCCCAGCCCAACGCCGACTATCAGGTGCATCCTGAAATCGCCAAGGCGCTCGACCTCATCCTCCTCCTGCACGCCGACCACGAGCAGAATTGCTCCACCTCCACCGTCCGGATGGTGGCTTCCGGCGGGGCCAACCTCTTCCCCTCCGTCTCCGCGGGCGTCTGCGCCCTCTGGGGTCCCCTGCATGGCGGCGCCAACCAGGCCGTGATCGAGATGCTGCAGGAGATCCACGCCTCCGGCGACGACGGTTCCAAGTTCATCGCCGACGCGAAGGACAAGACCAAGAACGTCCGGCTGATGGGCTTCGGTCACCGCGTCTACAAGAACTACGATCCGCGAGCCAAGATCATCAAGGCCCAGTGCGACAAGGTGCTGAAGGTCCTCGGCATCAACGACCCGCTCCTGGCGATCGCGATGCGCCTTGAGGAGGCCGCCCTGAACGACCCCTACTTCAAGCAGCGCAACCTCTACCCGAACGTCGACTTCTACTCGGGCATCATCCTGAAGGCCATCGGCATCCCGACCGAGATGTTCACCGTCATCTTCGCCATCGGTCGCATGCCGGGCTGGATCTCCCACTGGAAGGAGATCGCCGAGACGCCCAAGCAGAAGATCCACCGTCCCCGTCAGATCTACGTCGGTTCCGCCTCCCGGGCCTACGTGCCGATCGCCCAGCGCTGACCGTCGCGTCGCTGCGGACGGAAGGGGAAGGGCCGGGCGTCTCCGCCCGGCCCTTCGTCTTCTGAGTCGCACACTGTAAGCCGGATTCTGTCCGGGGCGGCTCTCACCGACCCCCTGCGCGTCCATTTCTCTGGCCTTGCGGTCCCGCCTTGCGGCGGTGCGACAACCCGGGTCCTCGGCGGGCGGCCTGATGACGGCCCCTGTTTGTCTTGCACCGGATTGGGTTTTCCGTGCCTCCTCGGTCGCCCTCGGAGCGGTGGGCTCTTACCCCACCTTTTCACCCTTACCCCTCGCGGGGCGGTCTGTTTTCTGTGGCACTTTCCGTCACGGCTTGCGCCGTGCCCCGGCTTGCGACGGGAATCCTGCCCTGTGGTGTCCGGACTTTCCTCACGGATCGCTCCGTGCGGACGCGCGTATACGACTGTCCTGACATGATTGATGCTGCCGCCCGCAGGGGCGAGCAGAAACCTCATAAGTCCTTGGAAAGAACCCCTTGGGGGCCTTATTCATGGCCATGAGCCGCCTTCTCGCCTCCTTTCTCCTTCTGCTTCTGACCATGTCCGCCCGCGCCGCCCAGCCCGTGAAGATCGCCTGCGTCGGCGACAGCATCACCCAGGGGGTGGGAGCCCAGCGCGGCAGATCCTACCCCTCGCAGCTGCAGGAGCTCCTGGGCGACGGTTACCTCGTCGGAAACTTCGGGGTGAGCGGCCGCACCCTGCTGCGCAAGGGCGACTTCCCCTACTGGAAAGAGAAGAAGTATCGGGACGCGCTGGCCATGGAGCCCGACGTCGTGGTCATCATGCTGGGCACCAACGACACCAAGCCTCAGAACTGGAAGCATGAGAAGGAGTTCACGGGGGACTGCCGCGACCTCGTACGCTCCTTCCAGACGTTGCCTTCGAAGCCGCGCGTCTTTCTCTGCCGTCCCTGTCCCGTGCCTGGCGAAGGGAACTTCGGCATCAATGAGGAGAACGTCCGGAAGGAGATCCCGCGCATCGACGCCCTCGCCAAGGAGCTCGGCTGCGGCCTGATCGACATGCACGCGGCGTTGGTCGACCACCCCGAGATGCTGCCTGACCGCGTGCATCCGAACACCGCCGGGGCGGCCGAGATGGCCAAGGCCGCCGCGGCCGCGATCAGGAAGCGGTGACGGTCCGGCGGGCTGACTCGAGCGCGAGCAGGGCGTCATAGGACGCGCGCTTCAGCGCCCGCCACCGTGGCCAGGGGTGCTCCGGCCCGTGGGCGATGAGCTGCAGCGTGCTGCGCCATTCGAGGGCGGCGCGCTCGAAGTCGCCCGCGTCGGCGCCGTCCTCCGACTGCGGCGGCGTCTTGCCGTGGAGGGCGTAGGCACGGAGCGCCTCGGCGCACCCTTCGCCGAAGCCCGTCGGCAGGCCGTCGCGAAGGTAGCCCTCGGCGGTGAGCGAACGGTAGGTGAGACGGCAGACCGCCCCGAGCCGGCTGGCATTTCGGCCCGACGCTCCCAGTCGGTCGCTTGCGCGCAGTTCGGCCAGATCCCAGGCAAGGTCTTCGGCGTCATAGCCTTCATCCTCGAGGGCCGCGGCGACGGCTAGGCCTTCGCCGTGCAGGAACAGGGAGGCGATCTCACCCCGGCGCGTGGGGCGTCCGGACGGATCGATGAGTCCCAGCCGTCGCCAGAGGCGTCCGGCGCGGGCCGCATGGAGCGTCGCTCCCCCGAGCGCCTCCGAGAGCACGATGTCGCGCTTCTCCACCTCCCGTCGCTCGGGGTTGAGCAGGGCCGCGCCGGAGGCGTCCTGGAATGCGTCCACCATGACGCCCGCGTAGTCGAGACGCACTTGGACGCTGTCCCGTCCCAGGAAGATCTGTCCCGTCGCGACGCCGCCGTCCGTCAGACTCGGCAACAGGGGGAGAATCTGGTTTTCCAGCGTCTCGATCTTCCAATCCAGCCGACGTGTCCGGCCTCCGTCCAGCTTGCGCAGGGCCTTGAGGAGCCATTCGGCGGGGATGAGCCGCGTCGCCCCTTCCTTGGCGGGGAAGTGCGCGAGCGTGACCGTCCGGCCGTAGCGGGCGGAGCCGTCGGCGGTCGCCAATTTGCACGGCGTACCATGCCTGATGAAACGGAGCGAGTCCGGCTTGGAGACGGCAGGGTGCCAGTCTCCCTTCACTTGGTAGAGCGTGCGGTCGAGCCGCAGCCTCACCAGGGGGCGTTCGCGTTGCCAGGTCCCGTCCGAGCCCTTGATCTCCCTGATCTTGCGCAACGGTCCTTCGGAAACCGGAGCCGTCGGGTCGTCGAGTTCCTCCAGCCGGTCCAATGCGAGGTCGATCGGTTCCTTGGTGAAGAGCGAGCCTGCGAATCGTGCGGCGGCTGCCATCGGTTCATCGGCCTTCCGCATCAGGTGAAGGAAGGCCGGCCAGTCCAGCCCTTCGGCGCGTCGGAGCTGGAGCGGGCGGGCTTCACCCAGACGCGGGGAGTCCCCGGTCCAAAGCGCGTAGCCCCTTTCGTCCAGTCCCCGTCGCCCAGCCCGTCCGAACATCTGCAGCAGCTCGTCCGGCCTGATCTCCCGCTCGGCGTGCTCGGACATGTAACGACGGTCCGTGACCAGCACTGAGCGCAAGGAGAAGTTGATTCCCGAGGCGAGTCCGGTCGTGGCGACGACCACCTTCAGCCGGCCTGACTTGGCCCAGGGTTCGACCAGGTCGGCCCGTTGCGAATAAGTGAGTCCGCTGTGGTGGAGTCCGACCCCTTGTCGGAGCAGCCTCGTCAGGCGGTCGCCGGCCAGCGTGCGTTGCCGGGAGGAAAGTTCCGGTCCGCAGCCCAGGGGGAGTCCGGCGGCGATCGCGTCCGCCAGCTGTTCCGCCGCCTTGCGTCGTGGCGCGAAGACCAGCACCGGTCCCAGGTCCGCCATCACGGCCTTGATGACCGCGCGGGCGACCGCGCCGCGTGCGTTGGGCGCTTCACTGACCTCGATTCCGTCGAGCGAGGCCTCTTCGAGCGGGACCGGCCGGTTCGTCTCCACGATCAGCTCGACCTTGCGTCCCAGGCCCCGCAGCCAATCAGCGACCGCGGCCGGATTGCCGACGCTGCCGCTCATGAGCAGGAGCTGCGTGCCCTTGCCCGCCAGGGCCAGCACCGTCTCATAGGCCATCCCGCGCCTCGGGTCGGCCAGCATCTGGAACTCATCGATGACCAGCAGGTCGGGTCCCCGGCCATCGAGGATGCGTTGTCGCTGGGTCTCCAGCGTCGCCACCACCACCGGTGCGCCGAGGTTCTCGCTCAGGTCCCCCGTGGCGATGCCGACGTCCCAGCCGGCCGCCGACCATTCGGCACGCTTGTCGTTGGCCAGGGCGCGCGTCGGGACCGTGTAGACCGCCTGACCGCGGTGCCCGCCGTCCACCAGCAGCTCAAAGACGTGGGTCTTGCCGGCTCCCGTGGGAGCCTGCAGGACCACGTCCCGCCCCATCCTGAGCGCCCGGAGCGCCTCCTGCTGCCAGAGGTCGGGTAGGATGATCCTTTCGGCCGCCATGGCAGACGTGACCAAAAGCGGTCTGCCCTCGGATGCAAGCCGCGCCCGATTGCGGTTGCGGCGTTTCTGACCGCCGTGCTACGACTCACGTCGCATGGGCACCGCAATCAGCAACGATCTGGCCAAGGGCCTGCGCAAGGTCGACAAGGACCTCGACTTCATGATGGGCTGCTTCGTGGACGTGCTCGAGCAGCTCGGCCACAAGGACATCGCCGGCACGCTCCCGTGGATGGGCAAGCGCAAGCTGCGCGGCGTGCAGATCTTCTCCTACCGCGGCGTGCAGGCCTACTCCATCGCCTTCCAGCTGCTGAACATGGTGGAGGAGAACGCGTCGGCCCAGTCCAAGCGCCTCCGTGAGGACCGTCACGGGCTCGCTTCGGACCCAGGCTCATGGGGCAGGGCGCTGAAGGAGCTGAAGGAGGCCGAGCTGACCGACCGCCAGATCGCCAAGCGCCTCTCCCGCATCGTCATCGAGCCCGTGCTGACCGCCCACCCGACGGAGGCCAAGCGCGCCACCGTGCTCGAGATCCACCGTGAGATCTACAAGCTGCTCGTGCGACGTGAGAACAACATGTGGACCGCGGCCGAGCAGCGCGCCATCCGCGAGGAGATCAAGGTGGCGTTGGAGCGTCTGTGGCGCACCGGGGAGTTCTACCAGCAGAAGCCCGACGTGCAGTCGGAGCTCCGCAACATCCTGTACTTCCTGACCAAGGTGTTTCCGGACGCCGTCGTTAGCATGGACCTGCGCCTCCGTCAGGCGTGGGAGGAGGCAGGCTTCGACCCTGAGCGCATCGAGCATCCCGACGCCCTGCCGCACATCTGCCTCGGCACCTGGGTGGGCGGGGACCGTGACGGCCACCCTCTGGTGACCGCCGAGGTGACCAAGGGCGCCCTTGAGCAGCTGCGTGCCGCCGCCCTGGGCATCTGCCATGAGCGGCTGGATCAGCTGGGCCAGCGACTCTCCCTGGGCGATCATCTGCAGGAACCTCCGCCGGTCTTCATCCGGCAGGTCGAAAAGCACGCGGCCGCCCATGGCGAGGCCGGCGAGGCGGCCCTGAGGCGCAACCTCGGAGAGACTTGGCGCCAGTACATCAATCTCTGCCGCCTGCGCGTGCCGAATGCGGGCGAACCCCTGCGGCCCGGCCAGCATGCCACCCCTGACGGCGTCGTGGCCGACCTCCTGTTCCTCCGCGAGACCTTGGTCGAGGTGGGAGCGGGGCGCATCGCACGGTCGGAAATCGACCCCTTGGTCCGGTTCCTGCGCACCTTCGGGTTCCACATGGCCTGCCTGGACATCCGCCAGAACAGCGCCTTCCATGACAAGGCGATCGGCCAGCTGCTGGACGCCGCCGGACAGTCCGATCACGACTATGCGCATTGGGAGGAGTCGCGCCGGCTCGGTTTCCTGGACGCTGAACTGCGCTCACCCCGTCCTTTCCTCCGGGAGCAGGCCAGCGTCGGCGCGGAGGCTGACGCCGTGATCGCCTGCCACCGCACGTTGGCTGAGCACATCGCCGCGCATGGCTCGGCCGGACTCGGCTCCCTGATCGTCAGCATGACGCGGTCCGTCTCCGACCTCCTTTCCGTCTACCTGCTCGCCCGTGAGGCGGGCATGACCGCGGGCGGACCTGATGAGGCGCATTGCCTGCTGCCCGTCGTGCCCCTCTTTGAGACGATCGGCGACCTTGAGCGCAGCACCGGCATACTCGACGAATTCCTGGCGCATCCCATGACGCGCCGCACCCTGGAGGCACGCCGTGACGCAGGTCTGACCGACGGCCTGGTCCAGCAGGTCATGATCGGCTACTCCGACTCCAACAAGGACGGCGGCATCCTGGCCTCGCTCTGGAACCTCTATCGCGCCCAGCAGAACCTCGCGGGCATCGGTGCCAAGCACGGCGTCCGCATCGTCTTCTTCCACGGCCGGGGCGGCACGATCTCCCGTGGCGCAGGCCCCACCCACCGGTTCATCGACGCGCTCCCGCCCGGCACCATCAACGGGCAGTTCCGCATCACCGAGCAGGGCGAGACCATCACCAAGAAGTACGCCAATCACATCACCGCGGTGAACAACCTCGAGCTCCTTACCGCGGGCGTGACCCAGAACACGCTCCTGCACGAGGTGGCCGTACGCAACGAGGTCTCCCTCGGCAAGGTCATGGACCGTCTGGCCGAGTTCTCGAGGGAGGCCTATCAGGAGCTCATCCGCACCCCCCGTTTCATCGAGTTCTTCAGGCAGGCCACCCCCATCGACGTCATTGAGGCCAGCCGCATCGGTTCCCGTCCTTCGCGTCGCACCGGCGCGGCCTCCCTGGAGGATCTGCGCGCCATTCCCTGGGTCTTCGCCTGGAGTCAGGCGCGGTTCTACCTCTCGGGATGGTACGGCGTCGGCAGCGCCCTGGCCCGTCTCAAGGAGGAGGACCCCAAGGGTTACGAGCTCATCGTCAGCCATCATGACGAATGGGCGCCCCTGCGTTACATGCTCAAGAACGCCTCGACCAGCGTCATCGCGGCCAATCGCACCATGATGCGCCTGTACGGCGGCATGGTCACCGACCGCAAGCTGCGTTCGGCCTTCCTGGGGCGGATCCTCACGGAGCATTCCCTGGCCCGTCGCATGCTCGACGAAATATCCGAGGGGACTCTCACGGCCGGCAGGCCGAGGCTCAGGAAGGTCATCGGTCTCCGTGAGTCGGCGATCGACCTCCTCCATGAACAGCAGGTGGCCCTCCTTAAGGACTGGCGCCGACACGTCGCCGCGGGTGAGAAGAAGGAGGCGGACGCCCTCCTTCCCCAGATGCTCCTGTCCCTCAACGCCATCGCGGCCGGACTGCAGGCGACCGGCTGAGGCGTCGGAGGCGCTTCAGACGTGGGTCCAGAAGTCCGTCAGGAACTTCGTGGCCAGTCGTGCCAGCAGCACGATGTTCCAGAAGACGAGCTGGAGTCCCAGCGAAGGCCCGAAGCCCATGGACAGCACCTGGGCGCAGGCGCTCGTCACGAGCAGTACGGCCACGCCCGTGCAGATCGACACCGTCAGCACGTGCAGGCTGGCCGGTACCAGGCCTGAGAGGCTGCTGTCCGCCATGCAGACCACGGCGAAAGTGAGTCCGACGGAGACGATTCCGGCCGCACCGAGCCCGGCCAGGGATGACTCAGTGCCGAAGAAGTGGCGTGCCGCGAGTCGGCCGAGCAGCGGGACGTAGACCAGCGCCATGGCCACGGCGATCCAGAGGCCGGTGGAGCCGGCGGCCTGACCGAACACGTTCTCAGCGTGACGGGCCAATGCGACCTCGAAGGACGTGCCGGCGGCGGCGACGGGTTCGATGAACATGGACCCGCAGGATGGGGCGGGGAGGGCGGATGTCGACGATGAACCCCCTCAGCGGGTCCACTCCTCGTGCGCCGAAGCCCAGAGGTCGTAGTTAAGCGGCCTCTTGCCGGTCGGGACCAGACGGTAATGCCCCCCGGAGGCCCGGATGATGGCAAGTCCGGCGGCGACATCCCAGAGGTTGGTGCCCGACTCGTAGTAGGTGTCCGCGACGCCTTCGCCCACGTAGGCCAGGGCGAGCGCCGCGGAGCCGATCATGCGGATCTTCTTGTAGCGTCGGACCTGGTCGATGAACAGCGCCATGGCCGGGCCTGACTTGTCGGCGGCGGCGGGGAAGCCCGTCATGATGCAGGCGTCGGCGATCGTGTCAGCCCATCGCGGCGTGATCCGGACCCCGTTGACCGTCGTTCCCTCGCCGGGCACGCCCAGGTAGGTCTTGTCGGAGGTGAAGTCCCTGATCACGCCCAGGATCGGCTCAGGTCCGCGCATGAGGCCGAGCGAGACGCAGGTCGAGGGCTGGGCCCGGAGGTAATTGTAGGTTCCGTCGAGCGGGTCGACGACCCAGTAGAGCTCTTCGGAGTCGAAGAGGGCGGGGTCGCCGCCGAGTTCCTCGCCGATCACCGGAAGGCCCGTGATCTTGAGCTTTTCCCGGACCAGCGTCTCCGAATCGACGTCGGCCTGCATCTTGACGTCATCGGCCGTGCTGGCGTTGACCTTCCTGGAGGCTCCGTTCCTGAGCAGTTCGCCCGCGGCCAAGGCCGTGGCAAGGGCTGCCTCCCTCAATCTTCCGTCAATCGACATGCTGACACAGTGCCATGGCGTCGGCCTCCGGGGCAATACCTCCCTGCGCAAACAGGGAGGCCCGGCGGGAAGCCGGGCCTCGTCGAGGGGGCGCCGGAGGACTCAGGGAAGCTCCGTCCGGCCCATCAGGTAGCGGTCGCACTCACGGGCGGCGCCGCGGCCTTCATTGAACGCCCAGACCACGAGGGACTGTCCGCGACGGCAGTCGCCCGCCGCGAAGACACCGGGGACGTTGGTCGTGAACTTGCCGTGCTCCGCCTTGACGTTGGATCGGGCGTCGCGTTCGAGACCGAGGGACTCCAGGAGCGGCTGTTCGGGTCCGAGGAAGCCCATGGCGAGCAGGACCAGCTGCGCCGGCATCACCTTTTCCGTTCCGGGAACCTTCTGGGGGCCGAAGACGCCCTTGTCGTCCTTCTTCCATTCGACTTGGACGGTGTGGACGGCCTTCACCTGGCCCTTTTCATCGGCCTCCACCTTGGTGGCCGTGGTGAGGTAGACGCGGGGGTCGGCGCCGAACTTGGCGGCGGCCTCTTCCTGGCCGTAGTCGACCTTGTAGGTCTTGGGCCACTCCGGCCAGGGGTTGTCCTTGGCGCGGGTGAGAGGCGACTTCGCCATGATTTCGACCTGGGCCACCGAGCGGCACCCGTGGCGGAGCGAGGTGCCCACGCAGTCCGTGCCCGTGTCACCGCCGCCGATGATCACGACATCCTTGTCCTTGGCGCTGATGGTCGAGTCCGGAGCCTTGCCGTCGAGGAGGTTTTTGGTGTTGGCGCGGAGGAACTCCATCGCGAAGTGAACGCCCTGGGCGGCGCGTCCGTCGACCGTGAGGTCGCGCGGCTTGGTGGCTCCGGTGCAGATGACGACCGCGTCGAACTCCTTGCGGAGCTTCTCGACCGGCAGATCCTGTCCGACGTTCACGCCGCAGCGGAAGGTGACGCCCTCGTCCTCGAGGAGCCTGATGCGACGCAGGACGACTTCCTGCTTGTCGAGCTTCATGTTCGGGATGCCGTACATGAGCAGGCCTCCCGGACGGTCGTCGCGTTCGAAGACCGTGACGTTGTGCCCGGCGTAATTGAGCTGGGCGGCGGCGGAGAGGCCGGCGGGACCGGAGCCCACGACCGCGACCTTCTTGCCCGTGCGCCGTGCCGGCGGACGGGCCTGCACCCACCCGTTCTCCCAGCCCTTGTCGATGATCGAGACCTCGATGTTCTTGATGGTGACGGGCGGGCGGCTGATGCCCACCACGCAGGATCCTTCGCAGGGCGCGGGACAGACGCGACCCGTGAACTCGGGGAAGTTGTTCGTGCGGTGCAGGCGTTCGAGCGCCTCCTGCCAGAGACCCTTGTAGACGAGGTCGTTGAACTCGGGGATCAGGTTGTTGATCGGGCAGCCGCTGGCCATGCCGCCGATGAGCTTGCCCGTGTGGCAGAAGGGCACACCGCAGTCCATGCAGCGGGAGCCCTGCGTGCGCAGCTTGGCCTCATCGTGGTGGTTGTGGATCTCCTTCCAGTCGCCGATGCGCGTGAGCGCGTCGCGGTCCTTGGGGAGTTCGCGCTGGAACTCGATGAATCCGGTAGGTTTTCCCATGGTGTGAAGCTTTCGGCGGTTCGGGTTCAGCCTCCGCCCACGCGGGCTTCGTCGCGGGCGTTGATCTCGAAGGCCTCCTGCAGGGCGGCGTCGCCGCTGAGACCCTTGGCCTGGGCGGCCGCGATGGCCTGGAGCACCCGCTTGTAGTCCTTGGGCATGACCTTGACGAACTTGGCCGAGGCGGACTTCCAGTCGGCGAGGAGCGACTTGGCACGCTCGCTGCCGGTGAGTTCGGCGTGCCGCTGGACGATGCCGCGGAGCTCCTCGGCGTCCTTCTCGTCGGGTTTCTCCAGGCCGACCATCTGCTTGTTGCAGCGGGAGGCGAAGTCGCCCTTGTCGTCGTAGACGTAGGCGACGCCGCCGCTCATGCCGGCTGCGAAATTGCGACCGGTCGCGCCGAGGACGACCACGCGGCCGCCCGTCATGTATTCGCAGCCGTGGTCACCCACGCCTTCGACGACGGCGGTGACGCCCGAGTTGCGCACGCAGAAGCGTTCGCCGGCGACGCCGCGGAAATAGGCTTCGCCCGACGTCGCGCCGTAAAGCGCGACGTTGCCGAGCAGGATGTTCTCGTGGGCGGGGAAGGTCGCCTTGGCGTCGGGGTAGACGATGACGCAACCACCCGAGAGGCCCTTGCCCACGTAGTCGTTGGCATCGCCCTCGAGCTCGATGGTCACGCCCTTGGGCACGAAGGCGCCCAGGCTCTGCCCGGCGCTGCCCTTGAGCTTGATGTGCACCGTGCCGTCGGGAAGGCCGTCGGGGTGCCGCTTGGTGATCTCATTGCCCAGGATGGTTCCGACCACGCGCTGGGTGTTGCGGATGGGCAGTTCGAGGCGGACCTTGGCGCCCTTCTCGTAGGCGGGCCGGCACTTTTCGAGCAGCACGGAGAGGTCCATGCCCTTCTCGAGGCCGTGGTCCTGCTTCTCGGTGCAGAAACGTCCCACGTCGGCGCCTACTTCGGGCTGGTGGAGCAGCTTGGACAGGTCGACGCCCTTCACCTTCCAGTGGTCGACGGCCTTGCGGGCCTCGAGCACGTCGGTGCGTCCGACCATCTCGTTGAGGGTGCGGAAGCCTAGGGAGGCCATGATTTCGCGGACCTCCTGGGCGATGAATTTCATGAAGTTAACCGCATGGGCGGGGTCTCCGGTGAAGTTCTTCCGCAGCTCGGGGTCCTGGGTGGCGACGCCGACCGGGCAGGTGTTCAGATGGCAGACGCGCATCATGATGCAGCCGAGCGTCACGAGCGGGGCGGTGGCGAATCCGAATTCCTCGGCGCCGAGCAGGGCGGCGACGACGACGTCACGGCCGGTCTTCAGCTGACCGTCGGTCTCGACCACGATGCGCGAACGCAGCCGGTTGAGGACGAGCGTCTGATGGGTCTCGGCGAGACCGAGCTCCCAGGGCAGGCCGGCGTGCTTGATCGAGGTCTGCGGGGAGGCTCCCGTGCCGCCGTCGAATCCGGAGATGAGGACGACGTCCGCGTGCGCCTTGGCGACGCCGGCCGCGATGGTGCCTACGCCCACTTCGGAGACGAGCTTCACGGAGACTCGCGCCTCGCGGTTGGCGTTCTTGAGGTCGTGGATGAGCTCCGCGAGGTCCTCGATGGAGTAGATGTCGTGGTGCGGGGGAGGGGAGATGAGGCCCACGCCCGTGGTGGAGTGGCGGGTCTTGGCGATCCAAGGATAGACCTTGGCGCCCGGGAGCTGTCCGCCTTCGCCCGGCTTGGCGCCCTGCGCCATCTTGATCTGGATCTCGCGGGCGTTGGTCAGGTAACGGCTGGTGACGCCGAAGCGTCCCGAGGCGACCTGCTTGATCGCGGAGTTCTTGGAGTCCCCCTGTTCGTTGGTCCAGGTGAAGCGCTCGGGGTCCTCGCCGCCTTCTCCGGTGTTGGACTTGCCGCCGATGCGGTTCATCGCGATGGCCAGGCTCTCGTGGGCCTCCTTGGAGATGGAGCCGTAGCTCATGGCGCCCGTCTTGAAACGGCGCAGGATGGATTCGACCGGTTCGACCTCCTCGATCGGCACGGGCTGCCGGGGCTTGAAGCCGAGGAGTCCTCGGAGCGTGAACACCTGGGCCTGTTGGTCGTTCACCAGGCCGGAGTAGACCTTGAAGGTCTCGTAGTTGCCGGTGCGGACGGCCTTCTGGAGCGAGTGGATGACCTGAGGGCTGAAGAGGTGGGCTTCGCCTTCGCTGCGCCACTGGTAGTCGCCTCCGACGCCCAGGGTGGCCGGGGTGTCGACGCGCTCGGGGTAGGCGATGCGGTGGCGGGAGAGCGTCTCCTCGGCGACGGCCTCGAGGTCGGCGCCTTCGATGCGCGAAGGCGTGCCCACGAAGTAGCGGTCGACGACCGACTGGCGGAGTCCGACGCACTCGAAGATCTGGGCGCCGAGGTAGCTGTGGATGGTCGAGATGCCGATCTTGGAGGCCACCTTGACGATGCCCTTGGTGGCGGCCTTCACGAAGTTCTTGCAGGCGGTGTAGTGATCGACGCCCACCAGCAGCTTCTGGCGGATCATGTCGTCGAGGGTCTCGAACGCGAGGTAGGGATTGATGCCTGCGCAGCCGTAGCCGATCAGGGTGCAGAAGTGGTGAACTTCGCGGGGCTCGCCTGACTCGAGGATGAGGCCTACCTTCGTGCGCTTGCCCTCGCGGATGAGGTGGTGGTGGAGGCCGGAGACGGCCAGCAGGGCCGGGATGGCGGCCTTGTCACGGCCGACGCCGCGGTCGCTCAGGATGATGAGGTTGATGCCGGCGTCGATGTGCAGCGAGGCCTGCTTGCACAGGTCTTCCATCGCCTGCTCCAGGCCCTTGGCGCCCGACTTGGCGTCGAAGAGCGTGGGCACGGTGACGGACCGGAAGTGTCCGTGCGCGACATGACGCAGCTTGGCGAGCTCCTCGTTGGTGAGGATGGGGGAGGGCAGTTCGATCAGGTGGGCGCTCTCAGGGCGCGGGTCGAGCAGGTTTCGTTCCGGGCCGATGGTCGTGACGGACGAGGTGACGATCTCCTCGCGGATGCAGTCGATGGGAGGATTGGTGACCTGCGCGAAGAGCTGCTTGAAGTAGTCGTACAGGAGCTTCGACTGGTTGGACAGCACGGCCAGGGGGATGTCGGTGCCCATCGATCCGATGGCCTCGACGCCGTCCTTGCCCATCGGGACCATGAGCTTGCGCAGGTCTTCGAAGGTGTAGCCGAAGGCCAGCTGGCGCTGCAGGACCGTGGAATGGTCGGGGCCGGGGACCTCCTTGGCGTCGGCGATGTCGGCCAGCTTGATGAGGTTCTTGTCGAGCCACTCGCGGTAGGGCTTCTGCTTGGCGTAGCGTGCCTTGACCTCGTCGTCCGCGACGATGCGCCCCTCGTTCATGTCGACGAGGAACATGCGTCCCGGCTGCAGGCGTCCCTTGCTGGCCACGTTGGCGGGGTCGACGGGCAGCACGCCGGCCTCGGAGCCCATGATGACGTAGTCGTCCTTGGTGACGTAGTAGCGCGAGGGGCGCAGGCCGTTGCGGTCGAGGGTGGCGCCGATCATCGTGCCGTCGGTGAAGACGACCGAGGCGGGGCCGTCCCACGGCTCCATGAGGCAGGACTGGTACTCGTAGAAGGCCTTCTTCTCCGGGCTCATCGACTCATGCCCGATCCAGGGCTCCGGAATCATCATCATCATCGCCTCAGGCAGCTCGCGTCCGCCCATGACCATGAGCTCGAGGACGTTGTCGAACATGGCGGAGTCGGAACCGTTCGGGTTCACGACCGGCTTGATCTTCTCGATGTCCTTGCCGAACAGCGGGCTGGCCAGCAGGGGCTCGCGCGCCTTCATCCAGTTCACGTTGCCGCGCAGGGTGTTGATCTCGCCGTTGTGCGCGATGTAGTGATAGGGGTGCGCACGTTCCCAGCTGGGGAAGGTGTTTGTGGAGAAGCGCGAGTGGACGAGCGCGAGCGCGGTGTCCATCGACTTGTCCGCCAGGTCGGGGAAGTACTGGCCGACCTGCTCGGGCATGAGCATGCCCTTGTAGATGACGGTGCGGCAGGAGAAGGAGCACGCGTAGTAGTGCCCGTCCTGGCCGGAGGCGCGGAGTCGGTTATGGGCCTGCTTGCCGACGACGTAGAGCTTGCGTTCGAAGTCCTGGTCGGTGGCGCAGGAGGCCGGGCGTCCCAGGAAGAGCTGACGGACGCAGGGCTCGCTGGCGACGGCGGTCTTGCCGAGGGTCCGGTTGACGGTGGGGACGGTGCGCCAGCCGAGGACGGTGAGACCTTCCTGGGCGGCGAGTTCGGCGAGCACGGCTTCGGACTTCGCGCGGACTTTTTCGTCGGGGGAGAGGTAGAGCATGCCCACGCCGTAATGCCCCGGCTTGGGCAGCGACTTGATGCCCGCCTCGGGACAGACCTTGGTGAAGAAGGCGTGGGGGAGCTGGATCAGGATGCCGGCTCCGTCTCCGGTGTTGGTCTCGCAGCCGCAGGCGCCGCGGTGGTCGAGGTTCACCAGGATGGTCAGGGCCTGCTGGATGATGTCGTGAGAACGCTTGCCCTTCATCTGGCAGACGAAGCCGACGCCGCAGGCGTCATGTTCGAACTGGGGGTCATAGAGACCCTGCTTGGGGGGGAGTCCGTTATGCATCATCTGGTTTTGGTCGGAAAGGTGTCGGAAATGGGTCAGGGACCGACCTGCGGACGCTGGGAAAGGCCGCAAGACAGTTGAATCTAGTGGGCAATAATTCCCCCCTGTCAAAAGCAACTTTAAGGTAGTCCGGACGGGTCCTCGCTGGGTCGTCGAGAGGCTGCCGCAGGTGTGGCATGCGCTTGCCGAGCTTTGGGCTTTTTCTGAGAAAAAACCGCCATCCGAAGACGTCGGCCGGGCTCTCCCGTTGACATCGGTCGTCGGCGCGGCGGTCTTCAGACTCGGATGAGGTCCGACAATGAGCTCTACCGTCAGCTGAGGGCGTTGCCCGCGGGTCGTCTCCTCGCCGAGGAGGTGCCTGCGTTCGACCGCCTGCAGGGCCGGGAGCGGGTCGCCCGCGTCGCCCTGATCCGAGCGGTCGGGACGGTCGTCTCGGCCTGTCGGGACGAGCGGCTCAAGGACGCGGCACGGGACTGGCTGCGGGGCCTGATGAAGGATCCGGAAGAGAAAGTGAGGCGTTATGCCGCCGCGGCTTTGCCCAAGTTCGCCTCCGGAGCCGCCGAGGAGTCGGCGATCCTGGACGCGCTCAAGGTCAGCGGCGAGGAAAGGGAACGTCGCAGGCTGGCCGATGCCCTTGAGAAGGTCGGCGGTGAAGCGACGCTCAGGGCAGTCGCGGCCGGCGAAACCTCCGAGGTCTCGGTCCGCAAGGTCAAGGCCGGCATCGCCCGCAAGTCGGGCGGCGTCTCCGCCAGGATCGACGTGCTCATTCCTTTTCGCGCTGGATCCATGGTGCATCTGCGCTGCCGTCGCGGGCTGGAGTCCTTCGTGGCCGAAGAGACGGCCGGTTCGCCCTTCAAGGTGCGGGAGGTGAGGGCGGGGTGCGTCATCGCCGACGTCACGCGGGAGTTCAGTCTGGCGGAGGCCCATGCCCTCAGGTGTTTCGACACCCTGTCCTTCCCCCTGGGCGTCATCCGGAATCCGGGCGCGCCGTCGGCCGTGGATGCGCTGGCGGCCCTCATCGCCTCCGCGAATTCGGTCCGTCTGATGGAGCTGCTCTCCGAGGGCGCTCCGAGGTACCGCCTTTCGTTGGACGGAGCTTCCGCCAAGGTCATCGACCGCATCGCCGAGCGGGCCTACGCCCTGGCTCCCTCCGTCCTGAACGATCCGAAGTCGGCCGCCTGGACCATCGATGTCATCACCTCTCCCTTGGGCGCAGGAGTCGAACTGCGTCCGCGTGTCTCGCCCGATCCGCGGATGCATTATCGCACCGCCGCCGTCGACGCCGCGTCGCATCCGCCGCTGGCGGCCTGCCTCGCCAGGGTTTCGCTCGGTGCCGATGCGGAGGTCATCTGGGACCCCTTCTGCGGCTCCGGGCTCGAGCTCGTCGAGCGGGCCATGCTCGGCGGCGTGCGTCGCGCCGTCGGTACCGACATCGACCCTGCGGCCGTCGCGTTCGCCCGGGCGAACTTCGAGGCGGCCGCGGTCAGGGACGTCACCGGCGAGTTCATCGCCTGCGATTTCCGCGATGCTCCGTCGAAGGGCGGCCTCGGCCGCGGCTCGGTCTCTCTTGTCGTTTCCAATCCGCCCCTGGGACGTCGCGTCCGCGTGCCGAATCTCCATGGACTCTTCGCCGACCTCTTCAAGGTTTCGGCCGAGGTGCTCCGGCCCGGCGGGCTGCTCGTGTTCGTGAATCCTCTCCGCCTCGAGCCCGAGGGGCTTCCGCTCCGTCTGGAGCATCGGCGTACGGTGGACTTGGGCGGCTACGACTGCCGTCTCGAGGTCTACAGGCGGGTCTGAGCGGGCACAAAGGGACGTGCCCGTCCCGGTGAGGGGACGGGCAGGCCGTTCAGATGGTGGAGGTGGTGGGAGTCGAACCCACGTCTTCCGGCCCTTACGTCGTAACTTCTACACGCTTAGCCTCGCCTTTGATCTCGGCCGCATTGGGGGACGGGCGCCCGTGCGGCCTACCTGTCTTCTCGCTTACCCCGGAGATGTCAGTCAGAGGAGGGGTTCACCCGCATTGACCGAGCTGATCCTGGGCCGCGGGCGGGCTCAGGGGCTCGTCGCTGTGATTAGGCAGCGAGCGCGAGAACGTTGTCGTTCTCGAACG
>JACCDG011192035.1_pt1 | contig 119192 bp, 101 predicted proteins | sample 7442471 | NCBI WGS metagenome assembly JACCDG01 (sample SAMN15323444, study PRJNA562643) | freshwater metagenome | isolation source: river surface water | place: USA:Blue River Watershed | collected 2017-08-17
TATTCAGGAAGCGGGTTTTCAGTTGTTTTTGCAAGTCGAATTAAATTGGCTTTGTTCGCCATAAGTATGTCGTGTTCTGACTTCTTGGTTGAGTTGATAACCACTTCGGCAGGGACATTCACAGGAACATCAAATGTTTGTTTGATGTTGCGAACTGAGCGAACTACTTTTATAAAGTAATTCATTTCATCTTCCGCTTTCTTATTTATATAAGTGGGGTTGCCGTGCGGATAAGGAGCGAACATGATTGAATCTAAGTCGGCAAGCGATTCGCGCTTAGGTAAGTGCGACCACATTTCTTCTGTGAAGAATGGCATGATTGGATGCATTGCACGCATCAAGCCTTCGAAAATGGAATAGAGAATGTGCTTGGTTTGACCAGATTCGTTTTTATCTTGCAATTGTACTTTTGCAATTTCGATATACCAGTCGCAGAATTGATCCCAAACAAAATCGTAAAGATCGCGGGCGACATCATCGAAATCGTAGTTTGCAAAACCAGCATCAATTCTATCGAGCAGACTTTCGTATTTGGAAATGATCCATTTATCAGCAAGTGTCATTTTCGCTGTTTCGAGCGGACCAAATTCGTAGTCTTCTAATTGTGATACCACAAATTTTCCGACGTTGAATAACTTATTGACAAATCGTTTGTATTCTTCCAGGCGTTCTTCGCGGAAGCGCACGTCTTGATCGCCTTTAACACCCATCGATATAAACAAAAATCTGTTTGCATCGGCACCATATTTGGAGATCATGTCGAGAGGATCAACGGCATTGCCTTTCGATTTTGACATGCGTTTTCCATCTTCTGTTTGAACCACAGGATGAATCAGTACATATTTGAAAGGGACTGTTTTCATGAATTTTTGACTCATGAAAATCATGCGTGCAACCCACAGGTTGATGATTTCGCGCGCGGTAGAAAGAATTGTAGTGGGATAAAAATGTTTCAGTTCAAGCGTATTTTCATCGGGCCAACCAAGTGTGGCAAACGGCCAGAGTGCCGACGAGAACCAGGTATCGAGTACGTCTTCGTCTTGTGTTAAATCGGTGCTCGAACATGATGGACACTTGGTCGGTGGAATTTCATAAGCGTCTTCTTTTTGGCAAGCGTTGCAAGTCCATATCGGGATGCGGTGTCCCCACCACAATTGTCTGCTTATGTTCCAGTCGCGAATGTTTTTCATCCAGTCTAAATAAGTAGATTCATAACGCTCTGGAATGAATTTGACTTTGCCTTCTTCGACACAGGCAATGGCTGGGCGAGCCAATTCTTGCATGCTCAAATACCATTGCTCAGACAAATAAGGCTCGATAACCGTGGCGCAGCGCTCGCACTGACCAACCCCATGAACATAATCTTCTTCTTTGTCTAGAAGATCTAATGATTTGAGTTCTTCTACAACAGCTTCGCGCACAGCAAATCTATCTTTGCCTTGATACTTTTCTGGAACTTCAGCACATACAATTAGTTTGCCGTGCTCGTCTATTACGCAAGTTTGTGGCAACTTGTGACGTTGTCCCACTTCGTAGTCGTTTGCATCGTGTGCTGGTGTGATTTTGAGCGCACCGGTACCAAAATCTTTGTCGACATAATGGTCTTCTATGATTTCGATTTCTAAGTTGTTCAGTGGAACGCGAACCTTTTTGCCTATCAAATGTATGTAGCGAGCGTCTGTTGGATTAACTGCAACTGCAACGTCACCGAAAATTGATTCAGGACGCGTGGTGGCAACGACTATTTGTTCCTTGTCAGAATCAACTACTTTATATTTGACGTGATAGAGCTTGCCTTTTTCTTCTTTGTGCTCGACTTCCAAGTCGGACAAGCTTGTCAGGCAGCGTGGGCACCAGTTGGTGATGCGTTTGCCTCTGTAAATTTGTCCCTCTTTGTAAAGGGTAACGAATGCGCGATAAATAGCTTTGACGTATTCGTCGTCCATTGTGTAAGCGACACGGTCCCAGTTGAAGCTCACACCCAGCTTTTTGTACTGGTGCATTATCTGGTTGCCGTTTTCTTCGCGCCATTCTTTTACTTTGGCGATGAAATTTTCACGACCAATTGCTTGCCTGCTAAAAGGTCTGCGTTCTTCTTGCGGCTTTTTCTTGGTTTCTTCTTGATGTTGAAGTCTCAACTTCTTCTCGACAACCATCTGGGCAGAAATGCCAGCATGGTCTGTGCCGGGTTGCCAAAGGACATTAAAGCCTTGCATTCTTTTAAGGCGAATTAAAACATCTTGTAAAGTGCCGTTCAGCGCATGCCCCATGTGAAGATTGCCTGTAATGTTCGGCGGGGGTAGAGCTATTGAATAATTGGGACGTTCAGACTTAATCCATAGGTTGAAAAGCTCTCGAGAGAACCAGTAATCGGTCCATTTGGACTCTATCTGCTCGGCATTCCAGTGACTGCTCTGTAGCGTTTCTTCTTCTGACATTATAACTTTTACCATTTTCATCTACTTTTGCGCTGGGTTAAGCCGAGCTGTTTAGCTCTTGCTAAGTTGTAAAAACCGCATTATAGACGGCTTTTGAACCCTAGAGCAAATTAACGTCGATGCGCCGGTTAACAAATGTCGCAAAATAAAACGAAGGCAAATTGAGGCTAGCTATAGTGATAAAATCTGGCTATCTAGATCGAGGCTCATTTCAGGCATGATTTCATCGAACGATTTTCGACCCGGCGTCACCATTCAGCACAATAACGGAGTATGGCAGATTGTTGAAGCCATGCACGTCAAACCAGGTAAGGGTGCCGCTTTTGTTCGCACCAAAATGAAAAATGTGGAAACAGGCAATGTGCTTGAAGCCACATTCCGCGCTGCGGAGAAGGTTCCATCGGCAGTGGTGGAAAAGTCAGACATGCAGTATCTGTTCAAATCTGGCGATGCATACACATTAATGGATATGCAAACATTTGATCAGTTTGAAATTGAACCGGCTAAATTTGGCGGTTCTGACGAATTTTTGAAAGAAGGTCTTGAAGGCATTACAGTTTTGCGTTACGACGGTCGAGTAATCGGGGTCGAATTGCCAAACACTGTTGAGCTTGAAGTGACTGACACTGTCCCCGATGAGCGTGGTGACACTAGCTCAGGCGGTGGCAAACCGGCCACACTCGAAACTGGCGCTGTAATCACCGTGCCTTTTCACATCAAGCTGAACGACAAAATCAGAGTTGATACACGCTCCAGAAAATACATAACAAGGGTTTAACTTCTCGTGAAAATAGATCTCGACCAGATTCGCGACCTTTTAAATGTAGTCAGTTCGACCGACGTGTCAGAGTTGACGATCGAATTCGGCGACCAGCGAATTACGGTGAAAAAGGACCTTGGCTCCAAAAATGTGAGCGTCAATGCCGCTTCTAGCAGCAATTATGCTGATAGTAATTCAGGTGGCGGACAAAACAATTCTGGCTTGTCTAAATCATCACCACAGTCATCTACTCCAGTTGCAGTTGCGCCTGCACCCGCTCCGCCACCAGCGCCCACGCCCGCTCCAGCACCGGCTAAGGTGGAAGAGCCTCAAGCGAACTATTTGCAAATCACATCTCCAATGGTCGGTACATTTTATAGAGCGCCTTCACCTGGTGCGGCAAATTATGTCGAAATTGGTGACAGAGTGTCTGTTGGTCAGACTGTTTGCATTATCGAAGCAATGAAATTGATGAATGACATGCCTACTGAAGTGGCTGGTCGCATCGTCAAAATTTTAGTTGATAATGGCACCACAGTTGAATATGGTCAGCCACTCTTTCTTGTTGATCCTAGAGGCTAAGGACTAAATCTAAATATGTTCGAGAAGGTCTTAGTCGCAAATCGAGGTGAGATTGCCCTTCGGGTCATCCGAGCCTGCCAGGAACTGGACATTCAAACTGTTGCTGTATACTCGCAGGCTGATGCAGAATCGCTCCATGTCAAACTGGCAGATGAGCAATATTGTATTGGACCGGCGCAATCTCAAAGAAGTTATTTGCACATTCCAGCACTTATTTCGACTGCTGTGGTGACTGGTGCTGATGCCATTCATCCGGGCTATGGATTTTTGTCAGAGAATGCAAATTTTGCCGATATTTGCAAAGATCATAGAATCAAATTCATTGGACCATCTGTGTATGCCATAAATTCGATGGGAGATAAAGCATCTGCTCGCGAAACAATGAAGAAGGCCGGTGTTCCTTGTGTTCCTGGATCTGATGGTCTTGTTGAGTCTGACAAGGAAGCATTTAGATTAGCGGATGAAATTGGATACCCTGTAATTATTAAAGCCACTGCAGGTGGTGGCGGTCGCGGTATGCGTATTGCAAGCGATGCGGGTCAATTGGCATCGGCAATGTCTGCTGCTAGATCTGAAGCGCAAGCCGCCTTTGGGGATGGCGGCGTTTATATTGAAAAATATTTGAAGCCTATTCGCCATATTGAAATTCAAATCATGGCGGATCAATTTGGTAATGTTATTCACTTGGGTGAGCGCGATTGTTCTGTTCAGCGCCGTCACCAAAAATTGATTGAAGAATCACCCAGTCCGGCTCTTTCTCCTGAAATGCGCAAACAAATGGGAGATGCTGCAGTAAAAGCGGCCAAATCTATTGGTTACGAGGGTGCAGGAACTGTCGAATTCATCTGGTGCAACAATCAGTTTTATTTCATGGAAATGAATACTCGTATACAAGTAGAGCACCCAGTCACCGAAATGATTACTGGCATAGATCTTATTAAAGAGCAGATACGCGTGGCTGCTGGTGAACCTTTGAGCTTGAAGCAAGAAGATGTTGTTTTTCGTGGACACGCGATTGAATGTCGCATCAATGCGGAAGATTCAGATAGAAACTTTTTGCCATCACCAGGTCGCATAGATGCTTATATCGCGCCTGGCGGACCGGGCGTGCGTGTGGATAGTCATTGCTATCCTGGATACACTATTCCTCCCTATTATGACTCGCTCGTCAGTAAATTGATTGTGTGGGGCATAGATAGATCAGAGGCGATTCAGCGAATGCAAAGAGCTCTAGACGAATACGCCATCACTGGTATCAAAACGACAATACCTTTTCACCAAGTAGTTTTGTCGCATTCTGTTTTTCAAGCTGGAGACGTCAGCACCGATTTTGTGGAAAAATTCATGACCACAACTAAGGTGAAATGATATATCCTTTTGCTATGTCTCTTTTGTAGATGTGGCTCCGTAGCTCAATGGTGGAGCAAGCGACTCATAATCGCCAGGCTACAGGTTCGAATCCTGTCGGAGCCAATTTTTTTTCTCAAAAGACTGAATTTTCGGGGCTTCTTGGCCCTCTATTGCCTTTTTGAAAACGTATTCCGATATCGGAATAGATTTTTCAGGCGGATAGAAGTGTCGCGCGAAAATTTTTCTTGGCGAAAAAACGTGGCAAAAATTTTATGGGGCCGACTCTTTTTTGCATTGCTTGTAGCGCGTCAAGGCTTGCTCGTCTCCCAAATCTGATGCAAGTTTGAGCCAATGCAGTGCGTGCGACAAGTTCTTGCCTTCTCGTCTGCGCATAAAGTAATGACTTGACGCTTCGATAACGGCATCTTTGTGATTCTGCTCTGCTGCGCTCAATAGCCAGTTCAAATATTTTTCTTGATCGATTTTTACATTTTTGCCGCGCTTATAAAGCATGGCTAAATCATATTGAGCTGCAGCCAGACCCTGTTCGGCTGCTTGTTCGAGCCACATCACACCACGCACTGGATCCAGATGTTCTGCTTCGTTTAAATAGATTGCAGCAAGACTATGCTGAGAAAAGGAATCGTTTTGCTCTGCAGACATTGTGTACCATTCAATGGCTTTGGAGATGTCCCTTTCTTGCATGATACCATGATAGAAAAAATCACCTAAAGTGCATTGAGAAGTGAAGTCACCATTTTGAGCCGCTTTCAACGACCAGAAATAAGCCATATCTAAATCGATATCGACACCAACACCGTAGCGGTAACAATAACCTAGGTCGCGCTCCCCGTGAAGTTCGCCTGCATCGGCTGCTTTTTTGTACCATTCAAATGCGCGTTTTTCATTTTTGGCGGTGCCTAATTCATTTTCGTACATGTAGCCAATTTTGTGCATTGCCTTAGAATGTCCGCCTTCAGCAGCAGATTTAATCCAGTGAAATGCCATTCTCATATCTGGTTCTATTTCATCGCCTAACTCATAGGCCCAGCCAAGATCGAATTGAGCTTCTAGACTGCCTGATTCTGCTGAACTGATTAAATTTTTGATGTACTCAGATTCAGGTTTGGCAATGCTATTTGTATTTTTAGAATCATTGCAGGATTGATCTGGAGTTCTATCATTAACAGCATCTCCTGTGACATTGATTGTTCTATCTTCGAGCAACGATTTTTCCAGATCTAGATTTTCTTTAGTTTCAAAAGAATTAGAGGGAGAAAACGTTTCTAATTCATTCAGTTGTGAGTTTATGAATATTAGATCGCTTTTGAGTTGAGCCATCGTTTCGTATCGATCCGAGGGACTTTTAGACAGACATTTGTAGATTACTTCAACAAGTTGTTCGGGAATTTTTAGTGATACCGAATCTAGTGTCTTGGGTTTGGCGTTCATATGATTGAATAAAACATTCAAAAAATTCTCGCCCTTAATTGGTGTATCTCCACTCAGTGCTTGATACAAAATGCATCCAAGCGAATAAATATCAGAGCGAGGATCTAGAGGCTGACCCATACACTGCTCGGGGCTCATGTAGAGCGGCGAGCCAAAAACTTCCCCAGTCTTTGTGAGATTGAGAGCAGCTTTGCCTGCCTGGGTGAAGATTTTAGCGATACCAAAATCTAAAATGAGTGGTTTTAGCTCAGACTCAAGGTTATCTATTTCATCGTCATCATTTTTTATGAGCATTATGTTGCTTGGCTTCAAATCTCGATGCACCACATTTCTTTTGTGGGCGTGATTGAGAGCGTTTGCAATTTCGACAAAGAGTGGCAACGCTTGCTTGGCGCTCAACTTGTGCTGCCGATCTAAGAGCTCGTCTAAAGATTCGCCTTCGACAAAATCCATCACCATATAGGGCAGTCCAAATTCAGAAACTGCATACTCATATATTTTGATGATATTTGGATGATTGAGCGAACTTGCGGCTTTCGCTTCCACTTCAAATCGTTTCCAGCCGATGTCGTCTTTGCTTAGATCGTTCAAGAGCATTTTTAGTGCCACTTTGCGATCTAGCCCAAGTTGCAGCGCTTGATACACGACGCCCATGCCACCGCGTCCGATTTCTTTTTCAATCTGATATCGACCAGAAATTAGAGAGCCATCCAGATCTTGCACAAGAATGGTCGAAAGGGCATTGCCGTCTTTGGCGCAGACACTGTCTTCGGCCGAATAAATTTGAAAGCAGCTAAGACATTGTTTTCGAATCACTAAAGTACTATCGCAATAAGGCGTCGTTGATTTGTTCTTTGAGATCGCTTACCGAATCTTCAATTAAGCGAGTCGTATCGGCACTTTTTTCTTGGCAACTATTGAGCTTTACTGTAATTGCCTCCAAATATTTGCTGTCTGGCTTGCCCTTAGATTTGGCGTAAGCTTTGTCTACTTCTCTGATCTGAAATAGTGCTTTGCGCAAGTTTTTTTCCACATCTTTGCTTTGGCGAGCTGCTTCAAGTAGATAGAAAGTGGCAGAACCCTGACCAAGTCGAAGATTCATAAGCATTTTCTCAGCTCGATTCATTTGCTCCGGGGCACCTGTGACGGGTGTGTTTGGAGCGATAAATCCCGCTAGCAGGGGCACCAGACCGATCAGTAGTTTGGTTCGAAGACTAATTTTGTAAGTGGCAAATTTCATATTTATAAATGTAGTTTTTGTTAGTTTCTTAAAAGCTCTAGGATAAGACAGCTAAAATATAGAGAAACGGAGCGAAAAATGGAAGGGCAAGCAGAAAAATTCAATTTCGGGCAGACTGTAAGCGAAGTCGGGCAGGCTGCGATTGCTGTAATAGGGCATTGTTTGTTCGATGCAGCAGTTGGTGGATTTGTGCTCGCCTTTGTTCTATTCTGCACCGCCGTGGTCTTGAGCCGCAGCAAACATCGCTTTACCAAGCCATTGTTCTTTGTGGCAAGGCGACTTTCCATAGTCTGCGCTGTGGTTGGCATGCCAGGTGTGCTTTATTTGATTTTTACAGGCAAATTGCCCAATTCGGGCAACTACAACGTCACAATGCTTGGCTATATCGTTTGGTGGAGCATGGTTTCGGTGCACATGTGTGCTGAAGAAATGAATTTTCAGTGGTTTATCAAAGGCGACGGCGTCAAAGAGCCGGACCTGGAAAAGACGTCCTAAACCTTCAAAAAATTACGTATAGAATAGAAGTAACTGCTTTTGGTGAAACTATGAAAAGTGTGTCTTATTTATTAGGTTTAGTGCTCTTAGCGGGCACAGCTCCGGTCTTTGCCCAGGGATCTGGTGGTGGGTGCGGTGGAGGAAAAACTTGTGGCACGGGGGTTTATATTGCTCCTGGAAAGCTATCGCCATCAACGGCGGTGTATCCAGCTTTTGGCTTGCCTCAGCCTGTAGGTGGTGGAATATTTTCAATTAGTGCTGGCAGATGCAACATTAATATGTGGAAGGCGCCGTCGGGCTATTACTATCCATTTTGCGGCATCCCTGCAGGATGGAGTTACCCCTCTTTCGTGCCGATTGTATTCAGCCCACAATATAATCCGCCGGCTGCAGCAGATCCACCGGTGTCTACATTTATAGAAGATACGAACGAATTTTTAGACAAAAAGAAAAAAGAGAAAAAAATCTCTGAGCGCGATTTTCAAAATATGAGTCAGCGCTTAAAAGACCTAGGCTCAAAAGAGCGATATTTACGTAATCAAGCTGGCGGTGCTTTAGATGCGCATGACGAATCTCAGTTGCGCCAGGATGTAGCCCAAGTGTTGAAAGAGATGCAGTGGCGTCTTGGACGCAACGAAAAATACTAACTGTATTTTTTGAAAAAGACTTCTTGAAATTCTTGTTGCACCGCCGATAATGGCTTGGCTGCGTCCAGAATATACCAGCGTTCTGGCTCTTTTTTTGCCAGAGTCAAGTATCCCTGGCGCACACGATGATGAAAATCCATCGCTTCGCGCTCCATGCGATCGTATCCGGCTGGATGCCGCCTGGAAAGACCTTCTTCAGAGTCTAAATCAAACAAAAATGTGAATTGGGGTTTCAGTCCACCTGTTGCAATTTGATTTAAATTTTCAATCAATTCAAAATCGATACCGCGCCCAAAACCTTGGTAAGCCATTGTCGAGTCTGTATAGCGATCGCAAATTACTAATTTGCCCGCTTTAAGTGCAGGAAGAATTAGTTCTTCAACATGTTGGGCTCGGTCTGCTTGATACAACAAAAGCTCAGCTCGAGGCGACACTTCAAGTCCAGGTGTAAGTAAAATGCGACGGATTTTTTTTCCCAGTGGAGTGCCACCAGGATCGCGCGTGACCAGATGATCAATTCCACGCTCAGTTAAGAGCGTGGTTAGATGCTTGACCTGTGTGGTTTTTCCGGCACCTTCAGGTCCTTCTAGAGTAATGAAGGTACCGGGAAATTTCTTGCTCATCTTAATAAGTTATTTCTGTTTCAGCAGTGTATCGATGCGCTCGACGATTGGGTCTTTGGTTTTAGGACATCCTTTCATCACATCTGAAACTTTGCCGTTTTTGTCGATGAAGACTACAGTAGGATAAGCTTCCACTTTATATTTTTCTACAAGAGCTTTGTTGGCTGGAGCTTCTGCGTCGTAACGTTCGAACTCGACTTTGTCTTTATACTGTTTTTCAAGTTCTTCAAGCAGGGGCGCCAGGCGTTTGCATGGACCGCACCATGTTGTGTAGAAATCGAGAACTTTAGGCATGCCTGCTTTTGCTTCGGCAATTAGTTTTGATTTATTAGAAGAATCCAATTTGTCTTTAGCCAGGGCACTTTCTTGTGTGGTTTGCAGTCCTAAGAAGCATGCCATTGCCAGTGCCGTTAAAACAGTTTTTTTCATTTGCATCTTGGAAGGGTCCCTTGCCGGAATGTGGCGGTTGTCAGGAGATTGAATCTCCTAAACAGAATGTGTTTCTGGTAATTCTAAAGGAATATTTTTTTCCTCGCTTTGTTCCGAAACTGTCAAGAAGTGTTGCAATGTCAAGGACTGGATCTATTTTGAACTACAATCTAATGAAATAAATCGGGATGGCTACTCGCTCTATGGTAGAATTTTCAAAGCCTGTCAAGATGGAATCTCTTTTGCCAAAACTTATGTCGAAGCGTGATCTGAGCAGAAAAAAAATTGCGGTGGCACTTGCCGCATCATTTATCTGGACAACCTTTGCATGTCCTGCGGTGCTGGCTGCACAAGTTGGCGAAGCAAGTTCTAAATTGCTTGAAGCTGAAGTGAGTGATACCGAATACGAAACCGCTCCTCAATCGAATAACGAAAAAGCGGCGCAAGAAAATTCGACCAAAACCGACGGTCAAGCTAGCAAAGACCTTCTAACCGTTGATGATATACAGATTGAGGGAAATAGACTAATTTCCACTCAGAATATAACTTCAGTTATAAAAACCAAACCTGGCGACAAATTTGACCGCGATCAAATTATGGAAGATTTGAAAGCTGTGAACGAAATGGGTTATTTCGACGACAAGTCCTTGCAGGTGACACCTGAGCGTAAGTCGGGCAATCGTGTGTTGCTCAAAATTAGAGTGCAGGAAAACGCACCAATTACGCAATTCAGCGTACAGGGAAATAACCTCGTTTCATCAGACGAGATTTCAAAAATACTCAATGAGCAGCTTGGTAAGCCACAAAATATCAATCAGCTTTCTGCCTCGGTGGACAAAATAGAACAGCTTTATCACGACAAAGGCTTTATGCTTGCTCGTGTAACTGACGTCAAAGATTTCCCCGATGGCAGCGTCAGCCTATCTGTCAACGAAGGCGTTATAGATAAGATAGAAATAGTTGGCAACCGCAAAACTAAAGACTTAATCATCCGCAATGCACTCAAACTCAAGCCGGGTAGCGCTTACAACGAAAAGCAAATTACTGCTGACTTGCGTCAACTATATGCAAACGGATATTTCCAGGATATAAAACGCAGTCTGGAGCCGTCTGCAACAGATCCAGAGAAATTTACACTAAAGGTTGAAGTGGAAGAGAAACGCACCGGCTCAGTGGGAATGGGCGGTGGACTCGATTCGGCTACTGGTCCTTTTGGACAATTTAGTTATTCTGAAAATAACTTCAGAGGCAGAGGACAGGTATTGTCTATCAACTCTCAAGTTGGCTCTGCCATGTTTAGCGGTGTAGCTAATAACTTGAACAATGGCGGTCAGAATTTCATTCCCAACGCTCGCACTTACAACATGGAAGCATCATGGATTGAGCCAAATTTAAAAGGCACCAATACATCTCTAGCTGTCACTGGGTTTGGTCGCAGTAACGCAAGTATGCTTGTAGATCAGGCGCAGCAACGAACTCTAGGTGCCAGTGTGACACTTACCAAGCCGTTGAGAAAAGGCTGGAGCTTAAGTACAGGTTTCACAGGAGAAAATACTTCTTTAAGGGATCTTGGCGGATTTCTAGGCGAACAAAATACATTGCTAGCAATGGCATCGCGAGCGGTTTCTACTGGGCGTGCGGCTACCATGGACCAGGCAAATATGCTAGCTGGTCAGGTTAGAAACGACCAGATGCAAGGCGGGCTCTACATGAGCATCAGACCGACTCTTGCTTTTGACACTCGCGACGCGGCAATCGATCCGACCAAAGGAACATCTATAAGATTATCGGGTGGTCCTTCGCTTGGACTGACCGGAAACAGTTTTGCCAAGCTGGGCGCCAGTGTTAGTAAGTTTGTGCCTGTAGGAAAAAGCTCGACTCTTGCATTCAATGTGCAAGGTGGAGCTGGACTTGGCGGTATGCCTCAGTTTGCGCAGTACCGATTGGGTGGCTGGAATGGTGTTCGCGGATATCGTCAATTTTCAGATTTAGGCTCTGGAGCTGGACTTTTGATGAGTACAGCCGAGTTTCGCACCAAGGTTCCTTTTATGCCTAAAGATGGTGGTAAAGTCACAAAATTCGTAAATGATCATGTGAAATTAGCTACATTCTTAGATGCAGGCGTGGTTACAGGTGGCGGCTTGAATAACAGTTTGATGGGCAGAAACACACTTGCTGCATCAGTCGGGCTTGGAGTGCGTTTGAAAGTGCCTATGCTTGGACTTGTCAGGCTGGATTACGGTATGCCATTGATACAGTCAGTTATGAGTGGAAGTTTCATTCCCAGATTCAATATTGGATTTGGAGAGAAGTTTTAAAAACCAGGCTATATCTTATGATCTCGGCTCTATCCAGATGGTGTAAGATGAGCGCGTTCCCTTGCAGGGAAATCTTGAAAATACGGAGAATTCAAAGTAGCATGCTTAAACAAACAGCCCTTTCATTTTCGTTGATTTTGGTAGGTGTTTTGACCTGTAACGCATCGTTTGCCCAAGCAGCCAAGGCTCAGGGTGGACCACAAAAAATTGGTTTTGTGGATAAAAAACGTGTATACGATAAATATCCTCGCTTGCAAAAAGCAGCAACCGATATCAAAGATGACGAAGAAAAGCTTCACAAGCTAATCGAGAAAAACAATAAAGAATTTCAAACAGCTCAAAAAGCGAAAAAACCGCAACCTGAGTTGCAAGCTATGCACAAAAAATTGCAAGCTCAAATTGACGAAGAATTCAAAAAATTCCAGGATAAAGCCATGGGAATGGAAAAAGACTTGGAAAAAGAATTGGACGATGCAATCAAAGCTGAAGCCAAAACTAAAAATTGCGACACCGTGCTCGACAAGAGCGTTGTGATGTTTGGTGGTACCGATATCACTGATGGTGTTGTTCAAAGACTTGGTTCCAGCGCCGCTGCCACCAAATAGAAATTCGATAATACAGAGGTCAATTTATGCAACTGCCTACTCCTATGACGGCAAAAGAAATTGCCGAGATTGCAGAGGGTCAGATTCGCGGCAACGCTGATGTCTCCGTCACCAGCATTGCTCTTGATCCGCTCAAAGCCACCAAAGATGATATGGCTCTTGTCACTGACAGGCAAATTCTGAAGTTCATCGACAAGTGCCAGGCATCAATAATGGTAGTGCCTCATGATCTCGACTATTCCAAAGAAGGACAGACAGTAATTCTGGTAAAGCGTCCGAAGATAGCCATTCAGAAGCTTTGCCAGAAATTGGCTCCACCGCGTTTCTATCCTGAAAAAGGGATTCATCCAACTGCTGTAATCGACAAGACCGCTGTTGTAAGCCAAAGCGCTTGTATTGGACCTTATGTAGTAATTGGACCGCATTCAAAAGTGGGCGACAATACCATCATCATGTCGCACACAAGTATCGGCGGCAAAGTGGAAATTGGACAGGACTGTTTGATTTATCCATCTTGTTTAATAGCCGACTATACCCAGATACATAATCGCGTTATTTTGCAACAAGGTGCTGGTATTGGTTCTGACGGTTTTGGCTACACCACTGCTCGTCCCACTAATGCCGAAATAATTTATGTAGGCGGGCACTCCAGTCACTTATCAGAAGAGCGTAATCCTCATATCAAAGTTCCTCAAATCGGCAGAGTAATTATCGAAGACGATGTTGAAGTAGGCTCTTATGCCACAATTGACCGCGCCACTATCGGTAATACTATTATTGGAACCGGTACAAAGATAGATAATTTGGCTTTGATAGCTCATAACTGCAAGCTTGGCAAAGACTGTATCGTAATTGGAACTTCGGCTATTGGTGGTTCTTGCACCATTGGTGATAGATCCATACTTGCAGGCGGTGTTAAGATTAAAGACCACGTGGTCATTGGCAAAGACGTTGTGCTCGAAGGTCTTGCTGGTGTAATGCGCGATGTTGATGATTGCGAAATACAAGTAGGCATTCCTGCTACAAACGCAAGAGAACAGATCAAAATGCACGCTAATATGCGTCGCATTCCTCGCATCAACGACGATGTTCGCGAACTGAAAGACAAAGTTAGAGAACTCGAAGCTATCATTGCAAAGCTCAATTTAGCTGAAGCAAAATAACTGTCGATGACTAAATCGCTCACTTTCCAGGGTAAGGGTCTTACTTCCAGGCAGGAAATTACTGTCACAATAAGAGAATCAAAACCTGGATCTGGTGTGACATTTTTATTGTCTGAATTTGGTAATTATTGTAAGAACCAGAATGAATCGTGGAATAGAATAAGCGTTCCTGCTACTTATGACAATGTAGTTAGCACTGTGCGTAATACCGCTCTTGGAAAAGAAAGATATCGAGTCTGCTATATCGAACATCTCATGTGTGCCATTGCACTTTGCGGAATAGAAGATTTAGAAATCCAGGTCGAAGGTGCCGAATTGCCTATGGGCAACGGTTCAAGCGATTTTTGGGTAAAGCTATTGCAAGATGCAGGAATGCAAAAAACAATTTCAAATAAAATCGATTTGAAAGAAACTGTTTTTGTTAGCTCAGGCGACAAGATAGTGATGGCAATTCCAGATCAAAAGTTTTCCGCTTCATATTTGCTCGATATGAACCATCCCTTAATAGGTCGCGTCTGGGGCACTTGGGCTTGCGGCGAAAATATAAGCGATATTGCAGACGCTCGAACCTTTGGTCCATTGCAGGAACACAAAATGCTTGGCTTCGACAAAGACGTAGTGAGCTTCACTAAAGATGGCTTCAGCGAGGAATTACGCTTTAAAGACGAACCTGTTCGCCACAAAATTCTAGATTTAATTGGAGATATGTTTTTGTGTGGGGTCAATCCACTGCGCATTAACGCACGCTTTATTAGCATCAAAGGCGGACACAGCCTTGATGTGGCAATGGCTAAAAAACTATCTCTGGCCCTTGCGTGATTTGGTTTCGGCTTCAATCCAGCTAGTAAAAGCTTTGCGATCTGAATCAGACAGTGAAGCATCCCAGTGCAAAATCTTGTATTGAGCTGGCGGCATCTCGCCAGATTCAATTACTGTGTGAATCTTGGATAATTCAAGGCGGCTGAACTCTTGCAGACCAAGCAACTTTTCGCGAGTAAAAGGCATATTGTCTGAAGCTAGTTGAACGTCTTCGTCTATGAGCTTTTTAGCAATGGGAAAATTTGAGTAAAACGGATAAATCGTCTTGCCTTTAGTGTGACAGTCGGCACACTTGTTTTGCATGATGATTGATACTTTCTTGAATTCGTTTAAGCCACCTAGTGGTTCTTCGATTTGTCTTTTAGCTAAATTATTAGAAAGCGGAAAAGCTAGTACTGCAAGTGATACCACCACTATAATCGGTATAGCTATTTTCAAAGATTTTTTCATTATTGAATATAAGGCTCAAAAGGTTTTGCAAGTCTTTGATATTGTTCTGGTGTAATCAAGTTGTTATAGAGCAAGAACCAGTAATACTCAATATATTCTGAGTTGCGATCGTGCATGTCATAGACGCTCCACAACGGAATTTGCAATTCAAGCTTGTGTCCGGGGCGGACTAATTCCAGGTGCTTAATCTGACCACGTCTTCCTGTAAGCATGAAATGAATGGAGGTGATACTTTGTTGTGAGATGTCTTGACCGTCAATGGATGCAAGAATATCGCCTTTTTGCACACCGTAATATTGAGCTGCACCGCCGTTTAAAGTGTTTTGTACAATCCATGGACCGCCAATATTTTTGCTCAATAACAGTCCCACCGTGCCATATTGCATGAGTCGAATAGCTAATTCTTTTCTTGCACTTGTTACTCCACCGCTTAATTTATTGTTTTGTGCCGCAGCAGTTTGCGATGTTGCTATAACACCTTTTTCCAATTGCAACTTTTGAAACGCACCAGGAGCCTGTGGTATTACAGTTGGTGCGGTCATACTTATCTCAGCTACTAAAGTCGAGTGTGCCGGTTTTGAATCTTGATCGCTTGGATTTGAGGTTTTGGGAGGGTCGATATTGATTTGAGCTTTGCTTAAAATCAACTCGCTTTTAAGTGCAGTCAGGCTTGCAACCACTGGATCGCTTGGCGAAAGATTGTCGTTTGCAAGTGAAATTGCTTCTTCAATATTAATCCAGGCAAGCTCTGCATTGCCTGTCAGGTTATACATTTTAGCTAGACCGAATTTAGATAAAATATTGGTGCGCATTACTTTTGCATTTTTTAAGTCTGTAGCTTCGCTTATAGACTGATTAAAGCTGGCTATAGCTTCTTCATAATGAGCAGCGCCTGCATATGCCACCGCCATTTTGCGCGAAGATTCGGACATCTCGTATTTGTCATTTTCGTTTTGTCCAATATCGCGAGCTTCTTTGTACAAGTTTATGCCTTGCTCAAAATCATGTGTGGAGACAGCATGATCTCCTGCTTGTAGTTTTTCGATAAAAAGTTTGCTTTGAGCGTTAACAGACAAAGCAAACAAATTTTGCCAAAAAAGAATTGAAAAACAAAGTGATGATATAAGTCGACTCTGCATTATTTACGGCCGTAAAGTCCAACAACCTCACCTGTGCCAAGTACATGATCTTTGATTGCGCTATAAAATGCACTTTTGTCGCTATTAGCTTTCAGGTCCAATTTTTTATCCAGTGCGAACACTTTGAAATGGTAATGATGAGCAGGTCCTTTGGGTGGTGATGGTCCGTTATAACCTGTTTTTTTGAAGTCGTTTTGTCCTTGTATCGAGCCGTCTTCAAGCTCGGGCTGGGGCGCAACGCCCTCCTTTAACTCAGTGGTAGAAGGTGAGATGTTCCAAATAAGCCAGTGGAACCAGGTGCCCACAGGTGCGTCTGGGTCTTCGCAAGAAAGGGCAACGGATCTTGTACCAGCCGGTAATTTAGAAATAACAATCTGAGGAGAAACGTCCTGCCCATCGGCAGTATATTTTTTGGCAATTTCGCCGTTTGATTGAAACGAGGTGCTTGAAATTTGCAGAGTTTCTGTGTCTTTGGCGAAAGTCTGACCGAAACTGAAGGATGTCACAATGAGTGATGCGGCTAAGGCAAATTTAAATGGATTGCTCAAAACTATGGCTCCTTTGACACAATTCAGAATGGCAAAATTGTACACTATAAGCCATGTTCGAACTTAAACCACTATTAGATCCCAGATCGCAAGTATTAGCAGTGAGCCTCGCCATAGAGTTGCAAGACGCCTGGCGTTCCAGCGCCTGTGTTCTTTTTGAACCCGAGGATAGAGTGGACAAAGGTCATAGAGTTCGAGCACTTAAATCTTCGCCGTTTTTGGGACCAAAGGGCAAGCGGGGCGAGGAGTTGCATCTCGTTGGACAATTTAACTACCAACCGGTTTTGGGTGTGGAAGACACTTTGAATCTCTATATCAGTCCTGATTTTGCTCAATATCAACCCAAAGAGCGCGGTTGGAACCTTATAACACCGGAAGCTCCCAAATCATTAGTTGATACTGGTTGGTCAAATATGAAGGCCAAATTGGCTTTAGATCTCAGTTGTGTTCAAATGCGACAGCATCGACGCCAGGAAGATGGATTAATAGTGTCAGTTCAAATGAAAATCGCCGAAGCCCTGAATACGGCTGCGTTTTACGCCAATGGCATCTCTTACAGTCCTGCTCGAGCCAGTGACCCACACTATGCACATTTGCTTGAATCTGCCCGAAATTGGTTTGTACTTCTGGCTATTAGGGAAAAAAATATATTGGACCAGGAAACATCTCGCATTCTATATGTTTGTATGACAAAGGACGACTTCAGTAATAAAGCGTTTGGCAAGTGCCAGCTTGTTTTCGTCTGATTTGTAATTACAAAATGGTGACAATTGTTTGATAGCTTAGTAGTACTTACTAATGGATTAGATTATTGACTAATGCAAAACGATAGAGAACAAGCAGCCAAGAAAGCCTTAGGCGATATTCGCTGGCTCTTGAATAGTCAGGATAAAGGCGAAGAATTTGGCGATGGTGATTCGTATCTAGATGGACCAACTGTTTGCGCACTACTGCGCAAAAATTTTGGTAAGCTCGATCCAGACAACGATGGAATCACTCGCAAAGAGCTTATAACAGCGCTTGGAAATCACGAGTCTTATAGCGAAGACGAATATGAGATGCTTCGTTTAATCACTAAATATTTTGACACTGTTATAAATTTGTCCGAAGACGAAGACGGTCCTGAAGAAACTAAAATCAGTTTAAAAGACCTGGATGTGCTTGAACAGTTTCTGGTGCATGGCCAGTTCAGTATGAAAGAATTGCATAAGTGGTGCAACATTGGCAATAAAAATGGTGGTGTTGAAAGTGTAGGACCACCTCCTATGACAGGACGTTAGCTCTTGATGAAAAAAACTGTTTTAACTCAAATTAGTTTCGTTGCTTGCGTTGCCACTATCTGTGGCGGCGCATTTCTATTTGAGTTGCAAGCAGAGGCAAAAGGCAAAGCAAAAGCAAACGCTAAAAGTAGTCAGTCTAATTCGACCTCCACTTCGCAAGTTAACTATAACGACCCAGCCATAAAAGAAGTGAAAGCCTCTTATGATGCGGGTCGATGGAAAGAGGCGCTTGATAAAATCGCCACCATGAAGCCAAGCGAGCTTACTCACTATTACACCGGACTTTGCTATCAGGGTCAAAATCAATTAGCTAAGGCCGCAACTGAATTTCAGTGGATAGCTACTTATGGAAAAGACCAAAAACTCAAGTACAATTCCCAAGTCATTTTGAATTCGCTTTCTGCTTACAGCACACGTCGCACCTATCAGGGGCAGGGCAATATCTTTGCTCGCACGTCTGGTGGATACGGGCGAGCGGGCGGCACCAGGCGTGGCTGAGGCGGCTAGTTTTTTAAAGCAGGTTGCTTTTATTTTTGAATACTCATAAGTGGGCTTGGTGTTACCGGCGGTTTTTGACTGGGTGCTTCTGATTTGACCATCTCAATATCACGCACAAGTAGCGATGGTGTCACTAAATGAGCGTAGTTGTTAGAAGTCTGCTCGACTGCATATGCATCGGTGTCGTTGCCGGCTGCAACGATATCCTTGAGCACTCTAATATTTGTTGGTGCAAATTTCACACCGCGTATCTGTTCTTCTTTGCCAGAGCGAGTATCCACTTTAAAAACAATAATAGGACTTGGCAAATTGATGGTTGTCGATGAAGATGAGTTGAGGGCAAATGATGCGTTTAGATCATCACTTGAAAAAGCCTCGCGCTGGGTGTTATCCATTCTGCGCACTACTATTACGTAAGACAAACCGGATTCTTCTCCCAGACGGCGTAACATTTTGAGTAGGTCTTTATTTGAATTGGTTTTGGAACTGGTTAAAAGTAAAACACTATTTTGGGCTGTATCGTCCGAAATGACACCGTGTCCATTTGTCGCCTTGGTAAATTTTGTAGGGGTGCGACCAGAGCAAAAGGCTTTTAATTCTCCGTTTTGAACGATGTCAATTTTTTGAGGCTGAACTCCCTCTTCGTCTATTTCAAAACCACCAAATAATTGTTTACCTTTCCAAATTCTCAAATAAGGGTCGTCAATCAAACTTAAAAAGGTCGGCATAATGCGCTTGTTCATTTTACGACCAAGTGGATTGGTTGATATGACAGTATTTGAATAGTTAGATAAATGGTCTCTTTTGGCCACTATATTAGGTGCAAGCGTGCTTGCTAGAAACTCGGCTGCTGCTTGACCTTCAAATAATACGGGACCGTCATAGTCTTCTCCCTGAGGAGCCTGTACTAGTTGAGTAAGTCGTTTGCCAAGTCCACGTAGTTCCACTTTCATTTGATCGACTGTGGGAAGACTATTTTCGTCACGAGCAAGAGCCTCTAGACCATCTGAGATTACTTCTCCTTCTTTAGTCTGTACACTTGCAAAAGCCTGATATCGAGCTGAGCATTCTCCATTTCGAGCAATTGTGCCTTCACTATTGACTAACCACAAATTGAGTACACGTTCGTCAAAACGGACCCAGGAATTTCGCAACATTGGAAATTCAAGAAACACACTAGATAATTCACGCACTCTGTCGGTCCAGACATCTTTGTTGAGATTCATGGAGCGGGCTTTATTTACTAGATTGAATGATGGTGCTGGCGAAAAATCGTCTAGGGCCGAATTGACATTTCTCTCAAGCATCAAAGCTTTCTTTTCTTCTAAATATTTAACTGCTTGTTTATATTTAAGATCGGTAGATAGCCAGACGCTTTTGCGCAACGCCATATAATTTTCATCAATAGGTGTAGTATCGGATTTGGTGGAGCTAACTTCAGCATAATCTGTACTGTCAAAATTGGTATTGTCGAGTTTGTAGCTGCCCACTCGCACTATTGGATAGAGAGTGCGATCTTGTTTGCCCGAACGGGTTGTAATCGCGCCTAGAACGCCTTCAACACTGAAGTCAATGCTTTCATACAAATTATAGGCAAGAAAATATGGTGCGTCATGACCGGGTAGACGTAATAATTTCAAAGAGCGATGCAGTTCATCGAGCAATGCTTTGAAATTAGTATCAAGCACTTCAGATGGTGTTTTGCTTGATTCGTTTTGAGCATTTTGAGCGCAAACAGGACTGGAGAGATTTACGGCGAAATAAAGTAGAGCAAAAGCGCTTACTAAAGACTTCTTCTTCATTGTTTGCGCTCCTGTATACGTGCCTGTGTGATCGAAGGATCAGGCAGCAATGGTGGCTTTTCGTCAGACTTTTGTTTGCGTTGCACTTCGATTGTTTTTACAAGCAAACTGGGAGCTGAAGCCGATACGCTTATCCATCCCGACTCAGCACCGCATTCGCCATTGAAAATTTGAGTTTCGTTGCTTGCCGCTTCAATTTGCTCAAGACTGGCAAGCGGAGTACCTACAATGTCTACTCCACGGATCATTTCGTCTTTGCGACCATCGCCATAAACTTTGGTTACAAGCAATGGATACAATCTGAATAGCTGCGGTTCGCCCACTTGAGTCATGGTTGATCCGCCTGCGATTTCGTCAAAAATAAGTCCGTATGATTTGCCTTGCTTTTTCATTTCATCAATCAATTTGGCACGAAGCTGATCATAAGTAATTGTTTTATTTTGATCTGCCACCACCATCAGATTGCCTTGTCTCGCGCAAGGAGGAGTGCCGTAGTTGCAACGACCGTGTCCATTTGAATGAGGATAACCAGATATGGGTGAGCGACTCATCAGAAAGCCTTTCAGCTTGCCGTGGTCTACCAGGGTAACTGGTTTGGATGGTACTCCCTCGTCATCGAATTTGTAATATCCCGATAATTCTGTGTCGTTTAGCTTGAAGCGACTGGGATCATCTACTATCGAAATAAAATTAGGCAAGATTTGGGTGCCCACTTTTTCTTTAAAGGTGCGCCCTTCGCCTTCGTCTTTTTGTCTGTGTCCTTCAAGTCTATGTCCGAGTGTCTCGTGAAAGAACACAGCCGCTGCTTTTCCATTTAAGATCGCCGGTCCTACAAAAGGTTCGGCAAGAGGCGCACTGCGTAGGACTTTGAGCTTGTTTGCCATATCTTCGATTTTGGCTTTTAATGTTTCTTCGCTTGGTAAATCGTCTAAGTTATTGGCTTCAAATCGATCAAATAGCCACAGCACCATTCCATCATTTGCAACAGTGTCTGCATAAATGCTTACAATGTGCGATTTGCATGTGTCCTGGATGCATGAGCCTTCACTCGATACTAAATAATTTACTTGTGCACCACAGGTGAAGCGTACGTATGAATCTTTTATTTCGGGAAATTTATTGAAAACGCCTGATAGACGGCGGATTTTTTCTTCCCATTCAGTTCTGTCTACATTATATTTGAGTGGTTCGGCAGCAAAAGACTGAGGTTGTTCCATTGCGAAATCGTCGGATTGGTCTAGTTCTTCTACTTTCACGTCTTTGTTCGCTTTAATCAGGGCGAATCTTTTTTGCGCCATCCAAAAAGCTTTGTCAGAAAGTCTCCACAAAATTGTACGCAAGGCAATGTCATTGTTGTCTATTGGCAGAGTTTCGCTAACTACATGAACCGAGGAGTCGTTGTATCCGCGCAAAATGTGCGAATTATCCAATTTGGGACTGCCTACTCGAAGTTCAACTTGAGCAAATCTGAAACGACTTGGATCTGAGCGGTCAGATAGTGAGCCCCATTTACCAGATACACTTGTATGCTCGCCTTCGAGCGCTCTGTAGGCAAGAAAATATACTGGTGAACTGCCTTGACTTTTCATCGCAGTGAAATTTCTATCAAGCTCTGTTTTCATAGAAGCAAGCACAGGATATTTATCCTTTTCATCTTCTAGTTTGAATGCGTAAACTGGAAAAGAATATACCAAAAGCAAGGTCAAAAGAGCCAGTAGTTTTACTTTTCGCATTTACTTCTGTCTCCTTAGTATTTCCGCACATGAGCTGCTGCTGGATAGCGAAAACTCAAATATTCAAACTTGGGATGCTTGTCTATTTTTTCGTTCCAATCAACATAGACAGCTTCTGGATAATTATTGCTTATTGTCGTTTTTAGCAAATGTTTATTCAAGAGCGGACTCATTGCATCATCGTCATACAATACCACTTTAGGTGAATTAAAGACGAGCATCGGCGATAATGGCTCCCAGACTTGATTTTCGAAGAATATGAATTTTTGAATTGCTGCCATGTTGTTAGAATCAAAATAATTTTCGTAAATACGACACGGTGCATAATCAAGCATTATGCCAGCAGGGTTTAGACCCAGTTGTAAAATAAGGGGATAAGCGGGTCTTGTTCTATCGTTTAAAATTAAAACGTAGTCGCCTGGCTTTGTATTAGATTCAAAGAATTCAGACATATTAGAAAGGTCGCACTTAGGAGCGCTGCCCCAGCAGTTTTGTTCGGCTAAACTAAGCCTTTCTGATTTGCTTACAGGCAAATACTGAAAATATAAGAAGAGCGAACAAACAATAAGCACCATTGGCGCCACTATTGAAGCTTTGATAAACTTGCTTATGTCCGGTAAATAGGTTGCAGAAGCTGCAATTAACAAGGCTAGGGCAAAACCAGTGCCCCACATCATAGGTAATGCCTGATAGGTAAACATTTGTCCTTGAATTATATAAAGGCCAAAGCCAAGTACCGAAAAAGTGAAGGCTGGAATAATAAATTTGGACCTTCGACTTGAAGCAATTGCCAGTACCGAAATTATGGCAAACATATAGACCAAGTCACGCCTATCTGGAGTTTTTTCCATAAAGGTGAGACGGTTGTCCCACTGCCAGTAATCTATGAATGTAAGTGGAAGAATCCAGCTTAGATAGCCACTTGCCATTGCCTCGGGTAAAATAATCATGTGGCCTATATATAGAAGAATAATGGCGCAACAACAAGGGAATTCTGAGCCCAAAAACGCATCTTGCTTGCGCTTTTCAAGCCAAAAACAAAATTCGATCAGTACAAAGTAAAAAGCGTAAAGAAAGCTGAGTGAAAAGCCTACTCCTGCACTTACTCCTGCGATCATGGCAAAATATTGTGGGGGCTTTTGACCATTCCAGCGCATAGCTCGGCATAGCCAATAAGGTACTGTGAAGAGAAGAAAGAGATGATCTATTTGTCCAAATTCTTGTATGAAAAACAACTGCAACAAAGAATTGGCTAGAATTACTATGGCAAGAAAATATTTTTCTCTCGTTTGACTTTTAAGCACAAGGCCAAGGCATAAAACCTGGCTTGCGCAGGATAAAATCCAAACAAAAATATTAAATACAAAAATGGGATGGAAATGGGTAATCTTGGCTATGTAGGCTGGTATCACGTCTATATAAAGCATCATTGGTGATACCATATCCACAACGTCTTTATACGGCATTTTACCCTGTAAGACAATCATGGCGAAATTTAGATGCTTAGCAGCTTCTGCTGGAATCAATAAGGTGTGCATCAAGAACACAATGAGCAAAGTAAGTTGCACTACCACAACGGCTGCAATCAAGGCTTGGGACTGGCTCTTGCTTAAATCTTGGTGACCGCGAAGTCGGGTCAATCGTTTTGTACTTTCAGTAGTTAGTTTATTTAGACTTAGATTCACACTTATGACCCCTTATTTCTAAGTTTGTAGACATCAAAATTGTCGTGTGATTCTATTTTGTCGTAATTGGCTTGCATTTTTTCGACAAATCCATATGGTTTAAGATAATCCAGCACCGGTCCGATTTGTACAAAAACAAGTTTGGGTTTGTTTGTCTCAATATCTTGAATGTATTCTTTTACAATGCGCTCTTCTTGTGAGAATAAAGCAATATTTTTTGGCGTTTTTTCATGCATGTCTTTGATGTATTGCAAAACCGACAGAATAACGCAGTGCAAATGACGGGAGCCTGGTGCTGCATTTATTTGGGTTAGAAATGGATATTCTGGAGTAACACCGTTAGAAATGAAAACTACTTTGTCCTCACGATTCCACTCTTTTTGAAATACATCGAAAAACGGACAGCTTATATCGCTTCTGGGAGACAAGCCATCATAGCCAATGAGGCTCATATCAAATTTGCTATCTTGTCTCACCGCTTGCATATCTTGAGAGGCATCAAAAGCAAGATATCCGCCAATTGCCACAGGCACTATCCAGACTAGTATCATAGGCGGTATCGAGCAACATTCACTAATTTTGTTTCCTAAGTAGACTAAAAGATATGAAATCAAAATGAACGTGAGTATCAAAGATGCCGCTAAAACTGGCTGGTCATGGTATGCCCACCCCTTAAACTGCAATAGATATGGAATATTGCTTGTCACGCCAAACACTATTAGGGGCTCAATAATGCTTGAATTACGTCGCAGTGACATTGCTAGTGCACAAGCAAGAACCATGAGCCAGAAAACCATTCGTTTGTCAGGTGGACAAAAACTGCCACCAAGTGAAGTATCCCAGTAATTGTATCCAAGCATGAATGCTGGCACTACAAAACCAAAGTAGTTGTCGCGCATAGCTTGAGGCATAAGTAAAAAATGCAGTGCGTAGCTGCAAGCCGCACCCAAAGCGCCTAGTGCATCAGGCGAGATGAAGTTTTTATATGTTTTTAGATCGAAAATGTTTTTATTGAGAAGGAAATAAATTTCAACTGCTAGAGCAGGAATTAAAAAATACGGTTTGAGACAAATTCCCATTCCGCCTATGATTCCAATTAGAACAGAAATCCATTTTTGTTTTGGAGCTAGACCATTCCAACACAGCCAGCGCAAAACAAAGAACGGAATATAGAACAGAACAAAAATGGTTTCTCGTTGTCCAAAATCGAAACGCAGCAAGAAATTGAAATAAATGAGCGCCACAATGAAGGCAATGTAAGTGGCCGTGTCGGTTGCGTTCTTGTTTTTGGCACAGTAAAAAAATAGGAAATAACAAGTTGATGCCGAATACAGTATCACTAAAGCCAAAAACAACGTAAATGCTTGAGGAGCCGGGATGTGAAACATGTTTGCCCATAAGGCTGGTATCATGTCGATATACCAGACTAGAGGCGGATTTACGTCCATCATGTCTACATAAGGAATCTTGCCTTGTAGAATCAGTTGAGCAGCATTCAGGTGTAAACCTGGATCCCAACCCATGTATAGCGGATGTAAAATGGCGCTGAAAACGAGTCTGATCGTAAATAGAGAAATCAACACAAGCGTGATTAGCTTTAAAATGTTTGTCTCTTTCACTGCAAACTACATTCCGAAGACTCGGTAAAAATGGTCATCTGTGCGCCAATTATATAAATACCACTGACGTTTTAATTGAGCTGAGGTAGAATCCACCCTCGACCAGAATTTTAGATTGGGGCGTTGAGAAGAATCGCAACCTTTTATATCTGGAAATTTTGCTTCAAACCATCTGCGCGCTACTTCTTTGGCGTCGTCGCCTTTGTAATTTTCGATATCTTTGACTTTGGCTTCGCGTGCTAACTTGAAGTGAATCCACTCGTCATAGTCACTTGAGATATTGCCGCCCTGAGTTAAATCTTTGATTGATTCGATATCTTCGTCAAAGGCTGCTTTGAAAAGCCTGTCTCCATGAACCGAATAGCGATCGGTCATGTAGTGATTTATCGAATAAATGACAAATCCAATCAAGACTACAGCAAGTATAATCAACGGCACTTTTGCCATTGAAACGGCGTTTTCTTCTTTTTTAGGTGGATAACTATGCATAAATACTTAGTTCCACGTCAAAGACCCACTGTATCGTATCTGTTTATCGGAACTATCTAACTTGTTGACTAAGCAATCAAAACATCTCTGCACTTGGGATCACGCAAGCGCCAAATGGCTGCGTCCGAAACAAAGTGATGGAAATTGATGCATGCTTGAATGGTACTAGCTCCAAGCGCGAAACTTAGACCAAAATACATCAAAAAGTGAGGCAAGAACACGTAGATAAACATGCCTGCCATAATTACATAAGCCCAGTATTTTAGTGCTCTTGGCTTAAACCAATTGACAAAAATTTCTTTGGGAATCATGCCTTCAGGCAAGCCCTTTTCTTTGATGTAATAGCCAAGCGATACTGCTAAATACTGACTGCCATGAAAGAAAGGGGGACCATAAATCCACACCATGGCAGAAGCCATGCCTGTGGAAAGACCAATAAGCCATACAGTTCCTACAACTGCAAGACAAGGAAGGGGAATGAATTTTTTTTCTCTGTGATATTTGCGCAGTATACATGCGGCAAAAAGAATACACATAGTGGTGAGAAAAACTTCGCCCAGCTTATAAAGCCAAAGAGGAAGACCCCAGAATGGTACTTCGACTCCATAATAAAAATAAGGACTGAAATCACGCTGGGTCAAAATGCGAATAATGACAAAATAAGACAAGCTGTGCATCCACCAGCGAAACGTTTCACGCTCGAATTTGGACATAAAATAGTTTTGTTTGTAACAATAAATCAGTCCAATACCATAACATTGCCCCACATAATGCTGAAACACCCACATCAAGTGAATGTAAATAACCATTCCTGCTGCTTCGCGAAACAGTAAGGCCATAGTCCATAAGGCTAAGCTGCACCAGGGCAAGTAATAAGCATAAAGTTTAAATGTCTTGCGTGACTCGGGAGTAGCATAAATGCGCATGTAGGTTGAGACAGTATGCGAGTCGGCAAAAAGATGTTGTCCTAGAGTTGAAAGCATTACAAGCAAAGTGCTTACTGCAAAAGCTCCTCGCCACTGCAATTGCATGTCGGATGGGTTCCATCCAAAAACCAAAAGATGGAGCCCGAAGATTAACCAAAGCGCCCCTCCAAAAACAAACAAAGTGTCAAACCATGGATTTACAATCCAGGCATATGGTTTTACCTTGACGCCATCATTGACTTGAGGTGAGCTTTCAGCTTTTGCTTTGCCTTCTGAATTAGAGCCTGACCCTGAATTAGTGCCGGAAATTGGAATAGTGGTACTGACCAATTTTTTCTAGCCTCCTGTCCTAATGCCCAGTCTAAGCCAAAAGCAAATTGCGACAACGCTTGTCTCTCAAGCGCCATATGGCCGCATCAGTAATGAAGTGGTGGAAATTGACCGTCCCCAATACTAAGCCGCCTATCAAGGCATAATCAAATCCAAGTTGCATGAAGAAATGCGGTATGCCTATATAAAAGAAGCAGCCAGTCAAAATGACTGTACCTATATATTTCAGCCCCACACCACTTGCAGCTACTTTGCCTACATCCCACGTGCTCATGCCTTCAGGCATTCCGCGTTCTTTGATGAAATAAGAAAGACAAACAGCCAGATACTGACTGCCATGATAAAAGCCAGGGACATAGAACCACATCATTGCGTTTTGAGTGCCTTTTGAAAGTCCCAGAGCGGCTACTGTCAGAATTAATAATAAGGATGGCACTGGCATCAATTTCTTTTCCATGATGAATTTGCGCACCAGTACGAATCCAAAAGCAATACTCAAACAGATAAATATAAATCGAGAAGCGTTCAATAGCCCAAGAGGCAGAGGACCCCAAAATGGAATGGCCACTCCATAAAAGTTACGCGGACTGAAGTCCTGGTCTGTTAAAAAGCGAATGATGACAAAGCCAGCCATAGAAAGGATGAACCAGCGGAAAATCTCTTTTTCGGTGTTGTTCATAATGTAATTGCGCTTGTAGCAATAAATTAGAGCAATACCAAACGCCTGAACAGCGTAATGCCAGAAAACCGTAATCAGATATAAGTAGACTATCCCGCTTGTGAATTCAGGCTTGGCCAAACCTAGAATAAATACAGGAATACAGGCGTATACAAGCCATGTTCGATAAAATTTGAAGCGTTGCTGATCTTCCTGACTTCCCCAGATTCTCATATAAGTAGCAGTGTTGTGAGAGTCAGCAAAAATATGCTGCGACAAAAACATTGTTGTTATGAGGAAGATATTGGTTGGCGTATTAAATTCGGTCGGCACTGTCCAGCCGATGAAAAAATAATTGAACAGCATTAGACATAAAACACCACCGCCGGTAACGAACACAAAGTCGAATACGGGGTTAATGATCCAGGGGTAGGGTTTAGCCTTTCCTGTGGATGCTGCCTCTTTAGGGGCACTTGCAATGGATTGGGCGTTAGCCACTCCGCTTATATTGATTACCAAGGCGTCTCATCCTCAATTTTGTTTGAACTGACAAAAATGCGCACAAAGGGACCTGAAATTCGACGCCGGCATATAAATTGTACCCCTAGCCTGGGTCTTCAAACCAGTCTTGAAAAATATAAGCTATTTGTTAAGTGTTTTTGTAATATGGGGCAAGCCGTTTCAGAGTCTCTTTGAATGGGGTTTGCTTAAAACCAAGCTCGTCAATTGCCTTCTTGGGGCTAAAAAATATTTTTCGGGCGGACAGATATGAAGTTTGTCGATTAAAAGTGGGTTCTTTGCCTATCATGTAAGCAAAAAGTTCTAGCATCAAGCTTACGGCCATTAAAATTGGAGCAGGAACCACAAAAATAGGTTTTTTCTTGTCAAACGTTTTGAGATAGATTTCGGCTGCTTCCTTAAAGGTGAGATTGGCGCTTACAATGGCATAACGCGAACCTGCAGCACCATGATTGATGGCACTTATATGAGCTTCCACCACATCGTGTATGTCGCAAAAAGTTACTCCACCTGGTGGCACAAACACAAATGGCCACTTTTCCATTGAAGCAATAATAGCTTTGTGATGACTATGATGGTCGCCTTCACCAAATGTGATACCAGGGCACAAGATAACCACATTCAAGCCGCGGTCGTAGGCATTTAGCGCTTCATTTTCAGCCAAATGTTTAGAGTCGCAATAATTTAAATTCAATCCGTCCAAATTATATTCAAAACTTTCATCGGCAATTGAGTCGCTATTTTGAGGTGGCACGCCCATAGCGGCGACGGAGCTTGTGTGAATGACACGCGGGACTCGGGCTTCTAAACAGGCTTGCATGACATATCGAGTTCCAATTACATTAACAGTGAATTGTCTTTGAGTGTCTTTAGCTTTGTACGAGATCAAGCCGCCCATATGAATGACGATGTCGCAACCACGAACTGCTTCAAATACGCGTTCGCGATTGGTCAAATCTCCCACAAAATGTTCAAGGGGCAAATCTCGCAGTGCCTTTGGGGGGGCGCCAGCTCGACTGAGTGTGCGAACTTTATATCCTTCCTGGCAAAGCCTTCGGACCAGATTGATGCCAAAGAAGCCGCTGGCTCCTGTGACTAATACTTTTTTTTGCGCATCTGATTCGCTCATGCGCTCATGCCTTAGCTTGGTTGAGCTCTTTTATAAGCTCGGTATTTTTGTATGATTGGATAGATTGGTCCAACGATGTGCCTTTGTGTCCCAGAAGCATTTTGACCCCGTTCGCCTCTTCACTTGCGATATTGTCCATCTGAGCTAATATTACCTGGTCTTTGCTCAAGATTGGAACATCTTGCACTATGGTCAAAAAGGATGCGAGAGCCATCCCAAACTGTGGATGAATTGAGGCTATTTTGGCGTGCTTGTCAAGGAGGGTTGCAAGCCTCTGTGTCAGTTTTGCCAATGTCAGTATTTCCGGACCAGCTAAATCGAGTGGCAACGCCAGGTCTTTTTGGAAAGACTGAATTATGCACTCTGCCATATCGCCAATGAACAGGGGTTGAATTTTATTTGTGCCACCATGAATCAGTGGCACTTTGGGTCTTGTAGCTATCATTTCTAAAAGTCGCTTGACCAGCTTGCTATGACGTTTTGAAACCTGGTGTCCTATGAGCAGAGAAGGTCTTAAGATAGCGTGATTCAAATTTGATTTTTGCAAAACTTTTTCTGATTCGCGCTTGGTTTGATGATAGGCAGATGGAGAATCCTCGCTGGTACCAAGGGCGGTGACCAATATCGCTTTTTCAATATTTGCCTTTTGACAGTTTTCGGCAAAGACTTTGGTCATGTCCTGGTGTATTTGTGCGAACGTTTCTTTGCGCGAAGGGGCGATGCTTCCTACCAGATGCACTGCATAATTCACGCCTTCAAAGGCCTTTATATGTTGCTTTTGAGCAGTTTTATCAGAGTAATCTATTTCTGAAATTTCACATCCAGTAGATTTTAAAAAATCGAGATTACTAGGGTCGGTATTATGCCTGACCAGGCAGCGAATTTTATATTGGTGCTGAGTTAGGGCATGGACTAAATGCGCTCCCAGGTACCCGGTAGCACCATCCACTAAAACAAGCTTGGATTCGGGATTTGAGTTCATTATTTTGATTATTTACCCGAAACTTTTGCGGCAATTTTCTTAATTAAGGTCACTTCGCCTACTTCATTGCCCTGGGCGCGGTGGCCTAAATACTGAAGAAAATACCCAAACACAATAAGGATAGAGGCTATGAAATAATTGCGAACAAAAAGAAGATAAATACCATAGAAAACGGCAGGAACGCCAACAAGATGAAGAGCGGCATTAATTGGGTGTTTATGTCTTTGAGCATAATCAATCAAGAAAGCAGTCGCCAACTTGTCAGGGCGCGAAGTCATTTTGCCTCTCCTTATTTAAAAGTCTGCAGAGTCTTTTTCATTCCTTCCTGAAATGAAATGCGTTTTGTATAATCCAAATCTCGCTCAGCCTTTTTAATGCTGAAACCTTGATTTAGACCGGCTAATCTATATGCAGCCGTGGAGAAACGCGAAAAGTTTTTGTGCTGTTCCTTGGGAAGAAGCTTCACCGCACTTGATACCACATTAATAAAAGGCTTAGCTATTGTAGAAGGCATTTTTTTCTTTACGCGAGGCAAATTCATCCCATCGGCAATAGTGTCGAAAAGCTCTTTCTTAGTCACTTTTTGACCATCGGTCAGATTGTATACTTGACCATAAGTTTTTTCGTTTAAGAAAGAAGATTCGATTGCGTTGCTCAAATTATCCACATAAATGACATTGGTTTCTTTTTTTCCACCATCAATGAGCAATACTTGATTATTAGATATAGCTGTGATTAAACGTGGCATCCAGGCTCTCTCTCCAGGACCGTAAATAAATCCGGGGCGTAAACAAGTAATCTTGGTATCGCCATTTTTAACAGAACATAGATATTTTTCTGCTTCTACCTTTGAATCGGCATATGATTCACCGCTTAAAACCAAGGGTGCGCTTTCATCTACGTCATACTGATCGTCTTTGCCGGTTATCACAGACAGGCTACTTATATAAATAAATTGCTTTACGGATGCTTCATTTGCGGCTTCTAATGCGGCTTTGGTTCCATTTAAATTAATATCAAATATGACCTGGCGCTCACCATGCGGGTCTACCATGCCAGCGGCATGAACGACAATATCAGCGCCAGTGAAGCCTCTTTTCATTGCGTCTTTGTCTGTCAGATCAGCTTTGATAGCTTGGGTGCCATGAGGCGCTCTTGTAATGTCACGCAGTAGTGCTTTTACTTCATAACCGCGTTCAATAAGATACCGGCTCAAATTAGCTCCAACGAGCCCGCTTGCGCCGGTTATAGCAACTATAGGTTTTGCGCTCATTTATCTTTGCAACAGCTCCAGTCTTTGAGAGAACGATTGAGGTGCCGAAAGAAGAGGAATTTTCACCTGTGCTTCAGGCGCTCCCTCTTTTACTCTTTGCTGACGTAAACGAGTATAAGTGCCCGGCATCAACAGTTCAAGTTTGGGGCTGGCTAATCTTAAGCCCATGCGCTTATCTTTGTATTCAGGATTTTGAGCAATCAAACACTGGTCGAAAATCCGCTCGAACTCTAAATGTTTTTCCCGACTAATTAAATTGTTTTCCGCCATTTCGACATAACATACATAATGTGGTGGTGAAGACAATTTGACCTCAACGGTAAAATGCACCAACCCTTTTAGCTCTGCCAGTTGCACCGATTGATTGAGAGCAACTAGTACTTGTTCTTCGGTCAGCTTCTCGCCTGTGATCGAGCTAACGCCAAGTCCTTTACGCACAAAGCGAATCAAAGGTGTGTTGGAAACGAAGCCTGTCACTTCCATTAGATCGTTGATGTTATATCGGTAAATACCTGCTGCCGTGGTGAAAAATATGTAGTAGCGACCATTTAACTTCAGGTCTTCTACGGTGAGAAAAGTAGGATTTTCTTTTTCGATTTCGTCTTCTTCCACGAATTCAAAAAAGTGTGATGTGACAGCTAAGATACCGCTTGAGCCTTCGTCGTGAATAGGAATGGTTCCGCGACCTTCCGAAGCCATATAGCCAAGATCGCGAACTGGAACGGGTCCGTATAAATCAGTGAGTTTATCGAGATAGAAAGACATCGGTCCGCCTTTCCAACAAGAAATGACAGATAGATTTGGCCAAATGATTTCAGGGCGAAGTGAGCCGTTTCTTTCAAGCAGCTTAGCAAGAACGCGAGCGCGCTTGGGATCTGGTTTCAAATACTGATCGAAACATGATTGCGCATTTTGAGGTAACACAAGATTGAGGTCGAATTTTTTGCTTAACATGCCGTTTGCAATATCGCTAATCAATTCAGACGAATATTTTTTCAGTTGATCGCCAAGCAATAACAAGCTAGACGGATTGCAGCCTACCACCGCTGTTACATCTTGCATGAGAGCTGCTCTGAGCATCAAATAGTATTTGGCATCAACATCTTTTACTTTGCAAATCTCATAAGGCAGGGCAAAATGTCTTTTAATGATAGGTGATTGTTTGCGAGTCAATAGACCTGAGATTGCACCACATGGAATACCACTTGCAGTGCGGTTTTCTTCGTCGTTTGAGGCTATAGTAAGAAACTTGCCGGTGGCTGCTTTTGGGATATCACGGATTATAGAATAATTGTGCACATGAAAGGCGTGAGTGTAATCGCGCAGATGTTGCGAAGTTACTGGTAACCACTTGGGACTTGCCGTAGTGCCAGATGTAGTGGCAAACATAAGTGGTTCTTCAACTGTCAGTTGCTGAAGTTCGCCTTTTGCAAGGCGTTCTACATACGGACGAAAATACTCGTAGTCGCTTGCTGGTACTCTTGATTGATAGTCTTTGTAGTTAGAAATCTGACCAAAGTTGTGGTCTTTGCCAAATCGAGATTCGGTATTGGCTTTGATTATTTGGTTCAATTTTTGACGTTGAGTTTCAGCCGGGTTTTTAAGCGCGCGATAGAATCCGTCTACGTGCGCTAATTTGCGAAGTATTTGTCCGATGTAAATGTCCCAGTGCATTATCGCTCCGTTGGATTAAGATCTTATGAGATCGCCGTATCAGCTAGCTGCGCCTGAGAGCCATTGCTACTGATCTTGTGTGAGGTCTGCGAGCTTGCATATTTTTTTAGTTTGCGTTCATCTACTTCGACACCAATTCCAGGAACGGTAGGCAAATCTCCTATGCCACCAGGGGCGATGCCAATATTGGTATTAGACAAATCTTCGTGCAGTAACAGCTTATTGAAAGAACCTTCGCAATTGTCGAAAGGACCTTTCACGGCTGCAAAAGCGCGTCCAGCCGCACTCAAGATTGCAGATTCTCCTACTTGTGCTCCCATCAAACAACCAAGACCGGCTTGTCTTGCCATGTCGGCCATTTGCATTGAGGCGAGAACTCCACCCACTTTAGATAAGCGAATATTGAAGGCGTCGCATGCCCTTGTACTTATGAGCAATTTAGCCTGGTCCATAGTACACAACGACTCGTCTGCCACGATGGTTTCGGGTATCTCGGCGGTTAAGCGCTGCAGTCCAGCAATATTCTCTGCATCAATTGGTTGCTCAATTGAAGATACTTTATACTTGCGCATTTTTTCGGCAAAAAACAAAGTTTCCTCCACAGTCCAGCCGCAATTTGCGTCAGTCCTGATAGTAGCTTCACTTCCCATTATTTTTCGCGCCATTTGAAGAGTAAACAATCCTCTTTCGAAGTCTCGGCCCATTTTGAGTTTGACCGTTTTGAACCCGTAAGCCTTATAGCACAGCATTAAAGCCCCAATGGCTAAAGGGGGACCAAAGGGAACCACACCGCCATAATCTATGACACTTTCAATAGTTGTGGTTTTAACCGAGCTTGTTTTGGCATCTTTGGAGTTCTTGGCTGAATCATACAAGGAAAGTAAATAAGCTAATTGCAGATTACTTGCTTTTGCTAGAGCATCAAGAATAGAAATTTCAACAGCACACCAGGCAGCGTTATTCGCGCCAGAATAGCTCTCTAAATGGGCAAGTGCAGCAAGCGGTGTTTCAAATTGAAAATCACGTAATTGAGGAATGAATTGACTCTCAATTGCTTTGAGTGCACTTTGTATCGTTTCACCGGTTACATAATCACGCGGAATGCTTTCACCATAGCCTATAAAGATGCGCTTATCATCAGACTCTAGTGTGGTTTTGACTAAAATATTGCTAGAAGATTTGCGCGATGCAAGGTTGTGCCCGAATGTAACCCGGAAAGGCAAATTAACAACCATAACTTCTATATTAGAAATACGCATTCTTTTAATTGCTTCTTAGCACACTACAGGAAGTCTTGCCGAAACCCATTCGGCGGCAAGGTGGGCGTAGTCTTTGAACCAGTTGTTGTCGAAATCCAAAACATGTTTGGCATCTGGGAAGAGTCGCATAGATTTTTCTGCACTTTTAGTTTTTGCCAGAAAGTTCTGAGTCGCTTTAATGTCCACTATTTGATCTGCGCCAGCCTGCAAAATTAGGATTGGAAGTGAAAGTCCTTTGGCTGCGTTTTGAGCTAAGCCCGACATCTTGTGGCTTTCCACCAAAAATGTTGATGTAACAAACTGTATTCGCAAGGCGTCGTGCTCTAAATATTCAAGATAAGCCTCATTGTCGGTAAACATCGAAGGCTTTAGTGGCAGCGGCCATTTTTTCATGGTGCGGCGGTCTCCACCCATTTTGTCGCCCAGATAATGGTTGAAAGCAATCTCTGCTTTGGTTTTTAAATCGAAATCGATTTGGCTGAAAATTGCTGGACTGGACAATACAAGACCCGATATTGGGTGTGATTCGGCTTCTTGAAGCTCTTTCTTTTCGCCTTTGGCGTTTGGATCTGGGTCCTGGCAAATTAGGACCGCTGCCTTAGCTCCCCAGCAATTTCCCCACAAAACGATGGGATGTCCAGCGTGATCACGCTCGATGCGTCTTAGCATTGAGTGGATGTCGTTTAAGTAAAGTTTGTAACTGCTCAATTGTCCACGATCTCGCGGGTTGAGCCCTGAGCCTCGACGGTCTGGAGCGTAAACAGTAATGCCCTTTTCGTTTAGAGCAAAAGCGGTGTTTTCAAACCACTGACTGTGCCCTTCTATGCCATGAAGATAAAGTACAACTGGCGAACCTACCTTTCCACGCCAGACTCGACAATTTACCTGGTAATCGTCCGATGCTTTAATCCAATGCAACTCCGGTTCTATACCGGTTCTTGGGTAACTTTTTAATTGGGGCAGCGGGGAGGCGACTAGATTGTCTTTCAAGTGAGAGCACCAGTTAGGTATTCGACCATCTGTTATGGGGGTCCAGTCGTTGAGTTTAACATTATTGACACAATATTAGCGTGATGCCATGAGCCAAATAGCTACACATAGTAATCTTTGAAAATGAAGATTCTTCCCTGGTTCGCCACCCTCCTAAATCTACTTGAAGCTGGATGCGTGAAAAGCCCAATTCTGGCTGATTTGGCTTCGCCGGAGCGAACGGTTGGCGTAAGCCAGGAAATTTGTCTGCGTTCGTGGCCTTTAATTTCGGTCGTACCCCAGAATGTTGCCAAGGTAAGAAAGCTTTTACCTGAGGACTTTGTCTACACAACCAAATTTTTTGAACAGGTGGCGGATAAAGATAATTACTTCCAGAGCATGAATCTCAATCAGTGCCGTTTTTTTGGCTTTACCCATGAGCAATTAAACGAATGGGTTCCAGACCCTACAACAGCTTTGCTCCAAGAAATCTTTAATGCTCAATGTCAGTCCAAAAAACTTCAGGAAGGCATTTTAGCCATTTTAACTATCGAATTGGCTGCCACATTTTTTGGTCGTTATTCTTATCAAATTGTCGATAAATATTTCAGCGATCCCAATCATAATAATATTGACGGTCGCATTTTCAGCCAGCAAGAATTGATTGAAGGACTGGCATGGGCTCGCTATCACGCCAAACCAAATGCCAGACAGGCATTATGGATCAAAGGCTTGAGTGAAGAGCTAAAAGTTGACCCGCCTAATAAGTTACCTGTAGGCGTCGTTCAATTGGTAGACGCTATATATCAATGGTGGCAATCACCACTGAGTGTAGATCGGGAGCTAGTAAAAAAATGACCAAGAAAGTGCTTACAATCGCATTGACACTTGCATTGTCAACCCTAACTGTAAGCGGCTTAAGCTGTAGCCAAGCATTCGCTGCGGGTAAAACTGCTGACTCCTTAAAACAGAATTCAAAACAAAATTTCAGAAAAGTGAGCATGTTGAATGATGCTCCAGCCAAACAAGACAAAGAATCCAAAGAAATAGAAATGATCGACGGCAAAGCCTTCGTTCAAGACATGTTTGAAGCTGCCGACAAATACAACGACTATTCGTTCAATTACACAATGAAAGTGTATAAAAAATCTAAACCGATAGTCGAAGAAGGCATATTCACTTATAAAAAGCCAGGTTTAATCAGGTTGGAAGAAACCGGTCAGTATAAAAAGGGTGCAGTTGCAGTACTTGGTCCAGATGGAAAAGTACGTGCTCACTTGGGTGGAATGCTCAAAGCTTTCGTGGCAGAGCTTCCTGCCGACTCGGGTATGTTGCGTTCGGCAAACGGACATCCAATGGTTCAATCCGATTTTAAATCACTTGCAAAAGCGTTAAAAGATTTCAGTAAAGATGGAGTCACTACTAAGGTGACTAAGGCTCCTACAACATTTGAAGGTAAGAGTGAATCTGTTTACGTGTTAGAGCTCTACAAAGATAAGCTCTGGAAAAAAGTGCATGTAAACTCCAAAACAAAACTTCCTGCTGAATGGTGGGATTACACTGACAGTGGCAAGCTCTGGTCATATGCCACCTGGAATTCTGTAAAAGCAAATCAAGGCATAGCCGACAACTTTTTTAACGTCAAAGGCGTCAAAGCTGATATCAGCAAATTGAGTGCTGGCGACCAAGCAAAACTGGATTAATAAAAGAGGAATACCAAGAATGTTCACCCCGTCTACCTTAGTTATGTTCGCAATTTTGGGCGTTGGTTTGTTATTTGCAGTACCGGTCCTTGCTAAAGGATTTATGCGAAGAGGAACAGGGACCAAGTATGAAAAGAACTTTCTGATTCAACGCGCACCGCAACTGGTTTCTGTATTCACCATTTTTCTTATTGCGTTTAGTGTTTTTGCCTACAATGGCTTCTTCAAAACTATCCCAGCTCTTGTGCCATTTATAGTGCTGACTGATGGTGTCAATGGACAAGGTGCACTGGCTACTGCAGCCACTATAGTTTCGTGGGTCGGTAATCTAATTTTGCTCAGCGGACTCATTTTTATGATTGGTGGTTGGTATTCGCTTGGAGAAATGTTCTCCACCGATGCTGAAGTTATGGAAGACCATAAAGTAAAAGATACCGGGCTGCTTGCCTTTGTTATGCATCCTGCCTACTCAGGCATTATTCAATCCTTGCTTGGTGCTTCACTTGCAAGCACATCTATTTTTTGCGCCTTGTTCACTGTGCTTATGGTCGCTCCGCTCTGGCTCAGACGTGCCAAGTACGAGGAGCAAATGCTGCTTGAAGCTTTAGGCGAGCCATATAAGCAGTACGCAGAAAATATGGGTTGGAGAAGACTGGTTCCCAAATTCATACCTATAGGCGTATAATTTGAACAGAAAAGGAACTTTAGTGGTTAGTCGCCGTCTCAATCTTAGTTACCAAACTCAGGTGCTCCTAATGCAGAAAAACTCCAAAAAAGCCGCCACCATATTTGCTACTACAGCAGTATTGATTGCTTCTATGCATGTGAGTACTCAGAGTGTGCAAGCTAAGTCAAAAGTCAAAACTGAAACAACTCAAGTTTCTTATATAAAGGATCAAGACAAAAAGAACTGGGTACAGGCCAAAGTGATTATTGATGCGCCCCCAAACATAGTTTGGGACACAGTGCACGATGAGCGTAAAAAAGACCCCGATTTGGCTTACAGTAAAATTCTTGCTCAGAAAGATAACCATGCAGTTTTAGAGCAAAAATTCCAGCTTCTTCCAATTTTTGGCACATCGGTTTGCAAAATGAGTAACGACGAAGTGCCAGGCAAGCGAATCGACTACAAATTGCTTCATTCAGATCGTTTCAAAGCAATGGAAGGTTCATGGGTGCTAAATCCAATCGAGAATGGTAAAAAGACCGAATTGGTACTTTCTACACACATTGACCTTGGCTTTCCCGCTCCAGAAAGCATGATGAACAATGCCACAGGTAAAAAGCTACAACGTCGCCTTGGTAACGTTAAAGCAATGGCAGAGCGTGTCCAATCGCAAGTTGCGGCTTCAGAGAATATTCAATAAGAAATTGATAATTGCAAAGCACTGCTTGGCATCGAGTTGCTGAGTATAATTGAGGGCTCCTGTTGGCGAGTCCTATGACAACCTCTTTTAAATCCAGCAAAACTGGCAAACTGGCACTTCTGACCGTTTTAGTCTTGGTCCAGCCAGCCTACGGGGCAGCTTTATCAGAGTCTGAGGCCGATTCGCGCTCAGCACAAAGCGTTCTTATGACTCCGCATATGAAGCTTGAGGAAGGCACAGTACTTCAAGCTGGTGTTGAAATCACCGATAAAAAGGACGAAAACGCCACAATCGTTGACGAGCTTGTAAGTACAGCTCAAGAAAAGCACCCACGTACCGAAACCCTCGATAAAAAAGTCAAAACTCATAATTCGGGACATCGCAAAGTTATTGCCAAATCATTCGATGCGCTCAACTATGTTTTTGGTTACAGAGGCTCGACCCCATCAAGCGAGATGGGCGATGTCATTTTAGAAGAAAAGAAAAAACTGAAAAGTAAAGGTTCAGCCGAATGGCTCAGCCAAAAACACAAAGATGAAGTCGAACTAGCAGTGGTAGCAACTGCGATGGATCTTGCTGCTGCACTTGGTGGTTCTTTCTCTGATGCAAATGAAGATAAAGAGCAGGCAACCGTTGCATATAACAGTCTGAAAGAACTTGTCGGCGAAGATTTGGCTCGTAAAACTGTTGTTGAGTTTAGATCTTGGGCCAGACGACCTGCAAATGTCTCCACATTTGATGGCAAGGTCTGGAGTATTAGCCAGCGCCAAGAAAAGCAAAAAGCTATCATGCAAATTTGCAAAGACACAGACCCGGTTATAAAAGATGTGGTGGATGCTGTGCACAAATACAATGGGCATGGCAAATTGTATTTAGCGACTGCACGCACAATTAAAACAAGTCTTGGTATCGCTTCGATGAGTCCAACAGTGGTGGCACCAGCATCTCAAATTGCATTGTTTTTCTATACAATGGCAACAGGCGGCGATGAAGAAGACAAAATGCTGCGAGAGATTTATCTAGACAAACGACTTGCCAGTCGCAGTACGTTAATATCTGAAAAGTCTCATCTGGCACTAGATCGTTATCAAATAGCCAAGTTGACTAAGAATCCTATTTTGATGACATATTGCGAAAATGTGGTCAAACATATGACTGGCTCACAAGCAGTGCCAACGATACTTGGTCCTGCCTCTGGTGCTGCTACTGTAGCCACTCCTTTGATACCTGCAACAGACGCGCAGAAGACTGAGCCAGTGGCAGTGCAAAACGATCAGTCTATAAATTAAACTAGACTTTAGTCCAGTTTTTTAATTAGACCAATGATTTCGTCCATGTCTGATTCGCTCATGTAATGGCTGTTGCTTATAGTTAATGATTGCCTGGCGAATGATTCTGCATTTGGGCACGATGTCTTAGGTACAATGCGCTCTAAATATTTGTATGCTGTAAGCTCGCAGGCAAAGGCTTTGCTCAGTCCAAGTCCCTGGCTCCAGAGTAAATTTAAAATCTTATCGCGCAAAAGACCTTTTTCTGCACGGACTAAAACATAAGCAAAACATCCCGTATTACTTAGGCTTGGCTTTTCTACTAAAAAGAGGCCTAAAGATTCAAGCTCTTTTAGCTTATTCATAAGAATTTGTGCGTGATGTCTTTTCTGACGGCTAAATTCATTAAGACGCTTGAGCGCCGAAAGACCCACTGCGCGCCTGAATGAGCCGACTTGTCTAACGGGAATCTGCAAAGGAAATAATTCGTCTAAAGCTTTTATTTCATCGCCATTTTTTAGATTGGCACGAAGTGGCGCACCGTATATGATGCTTAATGCAAAAGGGTTATAGAGTAATTTGTAAGCGATTAACTTCAAGCTCAAAATCAATTCGCTAAGTATACTAGAACAGGAAAGCTCCTTAATACTCTCGTCGATTTTGTCTAAAATAGTTTGATTGGCACAGGCAATAAATCCACCTTCAAAAATAGTAAGACCTTTGCCCGCTGTCAGACTGAAGAAGCCGACATCGCCTAAAAGTCCTGCTTTTTCTTGATCAATTGTGGCTCCAAGTGCTTGAGCTGCATCTTCGACTACAAATATATTTTTGGACTTTGCTATTTTCAAAATTTCTTGCATTTTTTGAGGAAAAAATCCAAGATGAGTAGGTATAACGCACAAAGTTTTGTCAGTAATAATTAGGCTTAAATTATTGATGTCCAATTGGTCTGTTTCTTTCTCAAAGTCACAAAGCTTGATTTTGAGCCCAGCTTGATGGCAAGCTATGGCAACGAGTGGACAAGTGAAAGCTGGAATAATCACTTCGTCTTTTTTCGGGGATAATTTTTTGAGCGCACTTAGAATTATTATTAGTGAAGCAGTACCAGATGATAAAAGACGAATTTTAGTTTTATTATCAAAATATTTTTCGAGCCCACGCTCAAGATTGGAATCTGTGCAAAAGAAGTCGCTAAAGTACAAAGACATACCTGCCGTGGGTGGAATTTCCTTTGGCTTAAACAGTCCCGGCATCAGGTGTGGTTCCATGCAAAACTGGTTCTTCTATTTCAGCCTCTGCCATGGCAAAAAGAATAATGCCACCAACTATCAATAGGCTTCCAATAATTTGAGGCAAAGTAAGTTTTTCATGCAACCAGGTGACGCAAATGATCATTACAGTTACCACTTCTAAGTGTGATGCTGCAAAAGCAGGACCAATGGGTGCAGTTTTAAGTAAGGTCATCCAGGTCACAAAAGCACCGAGGTAACCAGCCAGAGATAAATATGACCATTTCTCGCATATTACACTCAAAATCCATTCGGGCGTAAATGTAGCAGGAGCAGTATTGGTGGCAGAAAATTTAAAACCAATTTGAGCGGCAGTGTCGAATGCCACTAGTAATAGAAAACCAATTAAGTAGAAAGGACGCATGCTAGCTTGCCCAGCCAACCAGACCAACACCTGCTGCCACCATAATCGATGCCACGATTCGTTTTGGTGTCAGTGCCTCTTTGAAAAATATGCGACCACCAATTATAACTGTCAAAATGTTGACACTGCCAACCAAAACTCCTTGGGAAAGTGGCACCATAGACAAAAAGGCAAGCCAGACAAAAAATTCTATAACGTATGCACTGACTCCAAAATAGATCCATTTATCTTTGGCCATAGCCTTCCAGTGAGCCAGACCCTCACCGTCTGCACCGGCTGCTGCTTTGAGAGCCAATTGTCCAAAAGTGTCGAAGACTAGAGTTAAAAACCACATTAAAGTTGCTGCAGCGTTCATACTAATTCCTCGATTTTTGCCAATTAGAATCGTTTTCGAAGAATTTTTTCAATGGAGTAAGTATTTTTCGAAGAATAGAGTTGCGAATGAAAACCGCATGCTTTGTCAGCGTAAATGAGGCACCAAGATATGCTTTCACTTGGGGGTCTGTCCATCCGGCGATATAATTTTTGAGATTATGCCTTATTGCATACTCAAGATTGACAAACCAACTAACAAAATACAAATTGAAGTCGCGTGCCTCAGGATAAGCAAAGCCTACATATTTGTCTATCAAGTTTTTGTTGTGCACAAAGCAAATGTTGTAACCAATCAGTTTCAGGTCGCGATAGTAAAGAAAGACGATGCCATCGTTTTGACCAGTCAAAATATCTTTGAAAAAATCAAAACTGAGTTTGTCAAAATGATATTTGCTTTGCTCAAAGACGTTTAAATAGAGCGAATACATAGAGTCGAGCAGATCATTATTATTGAAAAAATGGCCTGTTTTTATTTCTTTTATTTCAAGCTCGGATTTCTTTTTTAGTTTTTTGCGTAAGTCTTTGCGACGTAATTTACTTTGTTTAGCCAGATAATGGTCTATATTTTCAAAATCTATTGGCACATAGGCAAGAGCTTGACCGTCAAGCACTAAAAACCTTGTGTCGTTAGAGCAGATGTCCAGTATTTTTTTCGATACCAGATTGTCTTCGTCGCTTAAAAGTGGCGAATCAAGTGGCAGATCTTTGATAATAAGTAATTGAGCTTTGCGTTTGACTGCTTCATCAATATAAGCTTGAATCATTTCATTTAGATTGCGACACTTCGCAAGGACGCTGTATTCAGTCACTGTGGTGCCGGAAAAGAGAGTATTAAAGCAGGTCAAATTAGACAAACCAAGTTTTGCCAAACTATCTGCAATCCACAATTGGTCGTCGTCCAAAGTAGTAAGCAAATTGAAGCGGGCAAAGAATGCACTAAGTTTGGTGTCTTCGTGATTTATTTTGACTGACTTGAAATTTTCAGGTGGGAAGTTGTGAAAAGATTCAGCAAGAGAAGTTGGCTCGAGCGCATTTATTTCTCTTGCATGACTTAATTGCATCATCTCTTTTTTTCAGCCACCAAGCTAGTCTGATCGGCATATTGTGGTTTAGCCACTTGATTCTTATTTAGAATTTGACCATTGATTAGACAGATGCGAGTGGCTTTGATTGATTCGGCAATATTATTCAAAAAGGAGTAGAGCAAATATTTGACTGTGAAGTTTTCTACAGGTTGATTGAAATCTTGCGACCAGCGCTTTTGAGAATAGCCTACAGTCAAGGTTCTTCCCGTTACCGCAAACAAAGGCATGACCGCTTTGACTCTGTTATTTTCTTTGATTTCCAGATGCGAACCCTGACACTCAACAGTTTTAGAATGAATCAAAGCCTTTTGTGCTGCCAAATAATCTGGATTGTGAGTAATGAAATTGTTGAAGAACAAGCTTCCTTCTTCACTTAATCTGTCACATATTTCAAATGACCAGACTGGATTGGATTTTCTTGGAGCAATAATTTCTTGGTCGGTTATTCTCGCAATAAATTCGCCTACACGTTTGAGAACAAAATGTCGTTGTAAGTCGAGCGTCATCACATGGTCACACCCTGTGAACGCAATTAAGCGTTTGTCTTGAGAGCCAAGTGATTTATACATTTCAGTTGCATTATTCATGCTTGCAAGTGTGTCTTCAAGACTGTGCAAAATAAGAACTGGGCAATCGACTCGCGATGCCACCAGATGAAACTGGTCTGTTAATAATTTCATTTGATGCAAAGAGGAGAAATATGTTCTGAACAAGCCGAACTCATTGCTTTGTCCAATTTTTGCAGCTTCTATAGATTTGGTTATTTGTGCTTGTAGACGCTTGTCTTTTAAGCCGTAAGGTGGTGTCTCTGTCCAGTAGAAAGCGCCACCAAAGCCGGGAATATGCTCAGTCAGGACATGCAAAATATTTCTGAACGCCTTGCTTTTAAGCACCTTTTGATGAGTCAAATTATCCAGATTCGAGCCATCATAGTCGAGAGTCGGCGACAGCAAAATCAAGCCAGCACATTGCTCTGGAATTTCTAGGGCTAGCATTGCAGCAATGGTCCCGCCCATAGACAAACCGCACAGAAAGACTCTATCTACCCGTTTGAGAAGAAGTTTGAGCGATTCTCTAGCACTATCAACCCATTCTTTGAATTTGACTCTATTCAAGTCTAGATGCGTGCCACCGTGACCGGCTAGAACTGGTGCTTCAGTTTCAATTTCATTTTTTTGCAGAAATTTCTCAAGCGGACGTAGCTCGGAGGGCATTCCGGTCAGACCGTGTAGAAGTAAGACTCCAGTGCGCATGATTTAAGCTCTATTTATGCAGTAACCCAGGCGCCTTCATAGAAGTGATCTACTACAGGCATTTGTGTTTGTTGAGGCGAAGAGAATTGGCTTGGTACCATAACTGGTATCAACTCTTCAAGTGCCATACGCACCTCGAGCATACTTTCATAAGAGTGGAAATTAATTCCTTCGCTCTTGCAATGACGCGATAAGCTGTCTTTGGCAAACAAGATATCGGCATTTTGAGCCCAGCAATAATCTGAGCGCCCGTCGCCAATTACTACTTTTAAATCGCCTTTGGGTGCCATATCTAGAATCTGACATTTGCATCGTCCGGTTTGGCAAACCACGCGATGAGCACGTTCTGGAAATTCGATTCTAAGTGAGCCAAATTCATTTTCAATCAGTCTGTTGGACCAGATTTTATCGACACGTACATTTTCGCGTTTGAGCAAAGTATTTATAACTATGTCCAGTCCGTCACTAACAATCGAAAATGGTATATGACGAAAACGGCACCATGCAACAAAAGCGCCAAAGCCTTTATCTAATTCAACTGTGCCTAAAACTTTTTCAATTGCATCCCAACCACCTCTTATAAGTGGTATTTGTCTTGCCATGCACTCGCGACCGTTAATTTTGCCAGCTACCCAAAGAGCTTCGATTTCTTTCCACTCTTCTAGAGCCAATTTTTCGAGCAATAAATCGACGGTATCACCTTTGGTGATGGTACCGTCGAAGTCACAAAATATTTGTACTCGATCAAATTGTTGTTTCATTAGACAACCTTCTTGCTTTCTGTGATTACCATGTCCAAAAGTTTGGCTGCAAGGTCCATTTCCTCGCGTGTGATTTCAAGCGACGGTGCCAGTGTCACTACATTTTTAAAATAGCCGCCGATGTCGAGCACAAGACCCATTCGCTTACCATTTACAAGTAAGTTGCCTTCAAGTCCAATCTGAAACATGCGGTCTGCTAGTTTGCGATTAGCAGTATAGCCATCTGCTTCGCACATCTCCATGCGCAGGGCAAGACCCTTTCCGTCTACGTCGCCAATTTCTTTGTGACGTTTTTGAAGTTCTTTTATCAGTTCGAGGAAGTATGCGCCTTTCTCTGTCACTGATTTTTCGTAGTCGCCTTCTTCGAAGATTTTCATTACTTCAAGCCCGGTGGCGGTGCCAAGCGAATTAGAAGAGAAAGTTGAGTGAGTAGATCCGGGACCGAATTTTTCTGGTGCGATTAGCTCCTCTTTGGCCCAGATACCCGAAAGTGGATTCAGTCCGTTTGTAAGAGCCTTACCAAATACAAGCGCATCTGGTGTGGCATTGATATGTTCGAACGCCCATAATTTTCCAGTGCGGAAAAAGCCCATTTGAATTTCGTCATCTATAAGTAGGATGCCGCGTTCTTTGCAAATTTTGGCAAGCGCTTCAAAATAGCCTTTGGGAGCTTGAATATAGCCGCCGGTTCCTTGAATTACTTCAACGAAAAAAGCACCAAATTCTGATTTATTTGTTTTAGGGTTCCACCAGCCAGTGTATTCGTGATCGAATTTGCGCTCAATTTGCTGAATACAAAACATTTCGCACGAATCAACAGTTTTGCCGTAAGGACAGCGGAAGCAATAAGGAAAAGGAACGAACTCGGCGCGGTCGCCAAATTCGCCATAGTTTTCTCTGTATCTATAAGATGAAGTGATTGCCGATGCACCAAGTGTGCGTCCGTGGTAGCCACCTTCAAAAGCGAGCATGCGCGATTTGCCAGTATGTTTGCGCACCAGTTTTAGTGCGTCTTCAACTGCTTGGGCGCCACCTACGTTGAAGTGGACACGACCCTTTTGACCTTTGAAGCCACGCTTGATTGATGTAACTATTTTTTCTGCTAATTGCACTTTTTCTTTGTGCAAATACTGACAGGCGAGTTGGGGCAGTTTATCGACTTGATTTTTCAATGCGTCGTTGACGCGCTTATTGGCATAGCCTAAGTTGACTGCGGAATACCACATTTGCAGATCGAGAAATGGCTTTTTGTGACTGTCATACAAGTAGCTGCCTTCGCAAGTATCGAAGAATTGAGGACGTTCGGCATAGTGAACGGTGTCACCATATGAGCAGACTTCAGATTCGACTTCTAAAAGTGCGTCTTCCTCTTTTGTGATTTCGTCGCTCGATTTGGGTTCTGCCGTTGCATTGGTGGTCATTTACTTTGCGCCTCAACATAATGATGCCAGTTTAATTTTGCATCTACTATATCGACCCAAACTGACGCCAAGCTTACACGGCTCCTCTTGCGAACCCAGGCTGTTTAGGCGTATTTTTAGCACTTCGATATCACGCAAATGTGGAGTGCATATGCGCATTCTGTTAGCCGAAGACGATGAAGTATTGCAAGACGGGATCTCAAAAGCGCTGAGCCAGTCTGGCTTTGTCGTGGAAAAAGTGGCGAACGGCGTCGATGCTGATAATGCACTTTTAGACTCCAATTTTGACCTTGCCATCCTCGACTTAGGCTTGCCTCAGATGGACGGGATGGACGTTTTGCGTAATGCACGTTCACGCGGGAACAAGCTTCCAATTTTGCTCTTGACAGCGCGTGCCGGTCTTGGAGACCGTGTGCAGGGCTTGAATTTAGGCGCCGACGACTACATGCCAAAGCCTTTTGATTTGCCCGAATTAGAAGCACGCGTCAAAGCCTTGATTAGACGCAGTAAATATTCATCAGATAATGAAATTATTTTCGCCTCGCTCAGATTTGATGTGGTCGGTCGCACAATCTCTGCCGATAGCGATCAACTTGAATTCTCGGCTCGAGAATTGGCTGTCATGGAGTGCCTTTTGCAACGTCCAGGAAAATTGATTAGCAAAGAAATGCTTTTAGAGCAGATTTGCACTTGGGACAAAGACGTGACACCAAATGCGATAGAAGTATATGTTCATCGCACCCGCAAAAAAATCGAACCTCATGGTGTCACCATCAAAGCGATGCGCGGTCTAGGTTACATGCTTGAAAAATTGGAGAAGAAAGCATGATTGCTTTTAATTCTTCCATTCGTCGCCAATTACTTTGCTGGTTGTTGATACCAGTTACGGTGATTCTTGGTGTCGATACAATGATCGCTAATATCATGGCTGTTGAATTTGCAAATGATGCTTACGACGAATCACTTATAGATTCGGCTGGTGCTGTTGCATCTCGTCTTGATTTCGTTGATAAAAAGCCCCAGCTTGATTTGTCAAAGACGGCTCTTTCTTTTTTGAAATCCAACCAAAAGAACACTATCTATTTCCAGGTTCTAGACTCCGCTGGCAAGACAATTGCAGGTGACAATTCTATTCCAGCGCCTTCGGGTGATTTGAGCGCTTCAGAACCTGATGTACGCTCGGGTAAAATTGGCGAAGCCAAAGTGCGGATTGCAAGCATTATTGCAAGCTCTCCTGATAAAACAGACTATGTAATTGTCCAGGTTGCTGAAACTACTCAAAACAGACATGACTTGATTAAAACAATTATTTTGATGATTCTTTTGCCGCAACTAGCAATCATTGGGCTTACATCTCTTGTAATTTGGTTTGGTGTCAAACGTGGTTTGCTGCCACTTCGCAATCTAGAAAATTCTGTATCGCGTCGAAGTCCTGCTGACTTGAAGCCTCTTACAGAAGCTGGCGCCCCTAAAGAAGTTAAGCCTCTTGTTGTTGCTATTAATCGCTTACTCTTTCAAATTCGCGAAGACCGCGAAGCCCAAAAGAGATTCATCGCAAATGCTGCTCACCAATTGCGAACACCACTTGCCGGACTTAAAACTCAAAGTCAATTAGCTTTGCGCGAATCTGATTTAGGCGAATTGCATCATGCTGTCAAATTAATGGGCTCAAGTGCTGAGCGAGCTAATCGTCTTGTTAATCAACTCTTGACTCTTGCCCAATTAGAACCAAGTCGTATTACTAGATTTGCATCTATCAAACTTGAAGAAATTGCACGCAACGCAACGAGTGAAATGGCACCACTTGCCTCCGCTAAAAATATTGATTTTGGCTTTGAATCTTATGCACCAGATGCCGTGATTGAAGGTGACGCTGATATTTTATTTGAGATGATGATCAATCTTATAGAAAATGCCATTATTTATACTCCAGAAAATGGCAAAGTGACGGTTAGCATTGCAGTCTCCGATGGTCTTGTGTTTGCAGTCGAAGATAACGGTCCAGGCATTGAATTGGACGAGCGAGATCATGTCTTTGAGCGCTTTTATCGAGTCCTAGGTAATAAGGCTTCTGGTAGCGGATTGGGTTTAGCAATTGTGCGAGAAATTGCAGACAAGCATGGTGCTTCTGTGCGCATCATGTCTGGTTCTGACAATATAGGGACTCGCATTGTCGTTAAATTTTCCAATTTTTCTAATGTCGCAACTGATGATTTTGCCGCAAAATCACTTGCTTTGATGAGCTTTGCGCCTGCGCAAACCGCTTCCAAAATCTAACGAAAATTCGGTGTGTCTTTTTTGCTTCGGGGGCAACCATAAGTAAAACATCCCGCAATACTTATGGTCAGCACTTAATAAAAAAAGAAGCTGGTATTTGGTCATCTAATTGAAATCGAATGTTTTATTCATTGGGAAGCCGTCTCCTTTTAAGTCATACTGAGAATTTTCAGTTTCGAACGCATCGCTATCATAAGAACGAAATCCTAGCGGAAGATATTCGGGAAGTAGTCCTTTTAAGCGAGTCAAAAGCCACTCAGGAACTCCAGGAAGTTCTTGTCGAAGTTGTTGTCTTTCTTCTCGATGCAAGTATTTTCTTAAAAACCATCGCGAATCTTCAAGTGGGAAGTCTGGACCTAGGTACCAAAGAATGTTTACTGCTTTACCTAGTCGCGAATCATTCAATTTTATTTTTCTTGCTGAAGTCTCTTTGAAACGAATTATCTTTCCTTGATACCTGAAAGATAGCGGTCTTCCGGTAGTGTAAAAGACTATCTCGCAGCCATCCAGATTTGTAAGACCAAGTTTAGTGGCAATAGTTTTCGGCTCTTCGGCAAGTATTCTTCCCAATTCCTTTGCTTTAGCCCTCCCCACTTCTTCAGCAGAAGGTAGCCACCCATCGGTTTGATGCCTTATGTATACTCCTTCGATAAGCCTGATGATTCTATCTGATTCGATTAAACGATAGATGCACTGATCAATTGTGTTAGCGCTTCCAAACCCCCGTAGCTCACTTCTGAAAAATATTTGTCTCGGCTGCAAGCTCAAGAGAAATCTTTGAACCAATATTGCTGTAGTTTTTTCCATAGGAAGCACCTCTTTGGGTGGATGAGTAAAATTCCCCGCAATATTAATGACGACCTTTTTTTGAAAAAAGTTCAATGAAAACGCGGCATTTAATGCAAACACTTGTCAGTTTGATCAATTCAATCTCAAGTTGATCGTTTTCGGGCTCTGTATTTTTCGTAAAGTTTAGGATATCGCTGGCGTAATCCTTTTAAAGTTTCACTAGACTGAGTTCCAGCAAGTCTTCTTGAGTGGTTTTTGCTTTTACCAATACCTGCTACGTCGGGAATTAGACGTTCTTCTTGTACGTCATAAAACACATAATAAAGACCTTCTTTGAAAAGCGCTTTAGGTTGCTCAATGTCTAAAAGCGTTTCTACAGGATCAGACAGAAATGAATACAATTTATCTCTTAAAATGATGCTTGCAGAGAAATCTATGAAACTGTCATCTGAACACCACTCGATGCAACATGCCGCATCAGTGTAAGCCCAGGACTCTAGTTGTTCACTTAGTTCATCTACCATATTTCTATATCGATGGAAATCTTCTTCAGTTACTTTCATCAAAGCGTTGTGAAAATTTTCAATATGAGAATCAAGAGAATATTTGGCATCGCGAGGATAAGCTGACTGAACGAAATTCCAGAAATCGATTTCTTCGGATTTTTTCTTTTCAATTATAGAATTGGAACCAATACCGATTTTTGCTAAACTCGATTCGATTTCATCTACGATACATGTTGTGGAAAGCGCTCTGCTCGCAAGAAGCGTTTTGTTTTTGAACCATGAGCACTCAGCCATTCCATCTAGGGCGTATGGAAATAATTCCTGCAAGAGCCGTTTTTCAGGCTCACTACAAGTCACATAGTCTTTTGAGTCCAAGACAAAAATATCTGGCGGTGCATCGCATCCATTCAATAATTCAATCAACCTGTGAAAGCTCGTCGCGCTCGGGATGCTTTGATTGTCGCAGTAAAAGAGAACCGAGGGTTTGTCTAGATCACTAAGGTCTAATTTGTCCAAGCGGGTTAGTTGAATTTTTTGTTTCGCGGGACCATCCGGAATTTCTGACAAAAGTGATTCACTTAAATCCATAAGTGGATCAATTCTCTGATACCACACCCATCCTTCGCGAATCGAACCGGGACTAGTGAAAGTGCCATCACAAGTATGAAAATCAGCCAGAGTCATGTCGCAAGCAATAAATAGACCGCTCTGAATTCGACAATGAATGAAGCGACTATAAGTCATGTCGCATTTCTCAAAGCGTGGTTTTTCTAAAATTAGGGGTTTTTTTGTAGTGCCTTGAAGCACGAGCCCGCGGAAATCTATCAGTCCTTTTTCGGTCAGTCCAAAAGGTGATTTTGAGAAATCAAGTTCTTGGACGTCGATGTCTTTCCAGCGGGCTCTTAATTTGTGTGCTTCAAGAGAGAACATGCTCTAGTTAGCGAGACTAACTAAGTGCGCTTCTGGTTTCCTGAATGAGACTTGCAAGACCGCGAGCAACATTTTTAGTCAGGTGCAAATGCAGGACGCGACGTCCCTTTTCGCACAAGACTTGTGTGTCGCCGTAGGCTTGCGCAGTGCAGATATTGCCGAAGGTTGACTTGTATCCGGGCACTGGCATGTCTTTTTCGTAGTCGGATGTAATCACCAGGAAGACACCGTTATTGGCACCACCTTTGTGAGCTTGACCGGTCGAGTGCAAGTAGCGAGGACCAAATCCAAGTGTAGTTGAAGTATTGAATTTTTCTTCAACAGATTTGCGCACTATTTCTAGAGACTGAACATTCTGGTCATTCATTTCAAGGAAGGCAAGAATGGCGAAATAATCACCAGCTTGAATTCTTTCTAAGTGAGCGCGGAGAATGGCTGCCAAAGAGGGTTCGCCAGTCACTTTGGATTTAATCGCTTCTTCATTCTTCTTGTCAGAATAGGCCCCAAGCATGTCGAGTTTGGCATCACCACCCCAGAAAGGTGTGTAATAGTCGAAGCGACCTTTTTCTTCAAATGCTTTAGTCAATGCGCGAGTGGCTATTTTAGCCGATTCGACATCGGGCTGATTGAAAGTGTTGATACCCATGATAGAGCCTGCAACCGCTGTTGCGATTTCCCATCTGAAGAATTCTTGTCCCAGATCCATTTTGTCATTCATTTTGATTTGAACAACTGGTTGACCGGCGGCAACTAACTCTTTGATTAGTGCATCAGAGATTGACGCTTCTTTGTCGCTTGCAAGAGTGATAGTGACGAATAGTCTATCTTGCTGATAGGCAGAGGCTTGAAGCGGCGATTCGTTTACGATTGGAATAATCGAAACATTGCTTTTGCCAAGAGATTCAGCAATTAATTGCTCGATCCAGTTGCCCACACTGCTCAAAGATTTGCTTGTGGCAATTGTTAGTTTATCGCGACCAGCTCTTTGGCAGGCACCAAGGATGATACCTAGTGTCAAGCCAGGATTTTCGGCTTCTGGAGTGAAGATATTGCATGTATCAACCATTTCTTGGGCAGATTCAAGAAACGCTTTGGTATCTACACCTGCCAAAGTGGCAGGAACCATGCCAAATTTGGAGAGTGCAGAATAGCGTCCGCCGATTGCTTTTTTGCCGTAAAAAATATGGCGGTAAGATTTTTCTTGAGCTAATTTTTCAAGCGATGAGCCTGGATCTGTAATTGCGATAAAGTGTTTGCCAGCGTCGCCGCCAACTTCTTTTTCCACTTTCTCTGTATAGTGAGCTGCCATCACATTTGGCTCAAGCGTGCTGCCAGATTTGCTTGCCACCACAAATAGAGTTTTGGCAACTTCAATCTGATTATCGATGTCGGCAATTCTTTGTGGATTAGTCGAATCGAGCACCAATAGTTTAGGGAAACCTTCTTTGGCTGGTGTGCAGAATGTATGCGACATTACTTCTGGACAAAGGCTTGAGCCGCCCATTCCAAGCAATACGACATATTCGAATTTAGTCGATTTGTCTGCCATCAATTTTTCGTAGGTGGCAGAATCATCTAACTCTTCTTGCACTATTGTGAGCCATTCAAGCCATTGAGCTTCGTCTGTACCAGACCAGAGTGATGCGTCTTTGGCCCAGAGCTTTTCTACTTTCTTTTCTTTGACCCACTCTTCAGTGTACTTATCAACTGAAGCTTTGAGTGCTTCAGGAAGATTGACTGAAACTGTAGCCAATTTACGAGCGGCTCTGCGATGAGTTTCGACGGCTGAAAGCAATTTGGTGAAAGAGGTGGCGAATGATTTGACGCCTTCATCAAGCAATGTCGCGGTTATTTCATCAAGTGAAATGCCCAGGCGCTCTAATGTTTCGAGTTGTTCTCTTGCGCCTTCGATATCTTTTTCAAGTGTTTCAACTGGTTTGCCATGATCGCGGAAAGCTTCAAGAGTCGGCATGGGAAGTGTGTTTACAGTTTCGTTGCCGATAAGCTCGTCTACATACAAGCAATCGGGATAAGCTTTGTTCTTGGTGCTGGTTGAAGCCCAGAGCAGACGCTGTGGACGAGCACTTGCTTTGAGCAATGCTTTCCAGCGCTCGCTTGTATAAATTTCGCGATAGTCTTGATAAGCCATTTTGGCGTTGGCAATTGCGATTTTGCCAAGCAAATTTTTAGCTAGCTTTCTGTCTACTTCGCTTGTTTCTGGATTGTCGATCATTTTTTGTAGCTTGGCATCGATGTTGGCATCAATACGGCTTACAAAGAAGCTGGCTACACTTGCGATACTGCCTACATTGGCAGATGCGCCGTGTTTTTTGACATAGTCTTCAAGTCCTGCCATATAGGCAAAAGCGACTTCCTTATACATGTCTTGAGCAAATAAAAGAGTGACGTTGACGTTGATGCCTTCGGCAATTACAGCGCGAATAGCAGGCAAGCCTTCGTGAGTGGCAGGGATTTTGACCATCAGATTTGGACGGTCGACCCAGGCCCAGAGGCGCTTTGCCTCGTCAATCGTGCCTTGAGTATTGTGGGCCAGGTACGGTGAAACTTCCATACTGACATAACCGTCGCGACCAAGAGTTTCGTCGTATACCAATCTCAGGGCGTCGCAAGCGGCTTGAATGTCTTTGACAGCCAGTTTTTCATAAATGTCCATGGCGCTGTGTTTCTCGCCAACAAGAGACTTCATCTCTTCAAGATATTCAGAACCTTTGGCAATGGCGCCTTCAAAAATAGATGGGTTCGAGGTCACACCGCGCAGACCGTCTTGTTCGACCAGCCCTTTAAGCTTGCCTTCGTTTAAAAAACTGCGGCTTATGAAGTCCAGCCATATCGACTGCCCCAGTTTAGATAACTGTTTGGTCCTGCTTTCCATTTGCGGTGCCGTTTGCATAGCTTGAACTCCCTCGCATTGCGATTGGTGGATTTTCTTTATACGGATGCTAATTTTATCCCAATAATGACTTAAACTAATGACTCTTAAGGCTTTCATAAACACATCATGGAAACCAGCAATTACAACCAGTCCCACGCATCACAAGAGGCTCACGAGTCTCAAGACGTTTTCACTGTTAGGTTCCCCGAAAACGAGTCACTTGGCTCGTTTTATCTCATAACATCTGCCCAGGACGGGGTGTCATGGTGGGAGAATAAGCTTGGGGACGCCAAGGGAATAGTCGAGATTCCGCGCTCTTACAAAGGGCGTTTACATCTAATTGTCGAGAGTTTCGCTGACGTTTCGCACCTGGTTGCATTACAAAATTGCGGGCTCGTGTCTCTTGATTTCAGACATCGTCCGGTCAATGACCTCGAACTTTCGCATATTCAAAGATTGAAGGATCTTAAATATTTGAGTTTGCCTCAAAGTCCTATCACTGACCGCGGGCTGATTTATTTGATTAATCTTGAGAATTTGCAGACTTTAGATATTGGCGGCACGGTTGTGACCGATGAAGGAGTCGAGTATCTAAAAAATCTGACTAGGCTGCGCAAACTGCATTTGGATGGAACACGCATCACGCCTGTGGGCGCTGAGATACTCAGAAAAGCACTCGAGCGTTGTCAAATTGTTTGGCGCTCAAAGCGTGTGATTAATTGTCCCGAAGATACTTCGCTTGGCAAAATCTGGGTGGCGTCGGTCAACCCGCAGACTGAGCGTGTTTGGAGCGAACTATGTGAAGCACAAGGACAAATTCCTTTATCGAGGCGTGCATTTGTCCGGCTCGAAGTGGACGGTGTTGAGGCGCTCAAGCACTTTAGTCGTTTCAATCCTGATGATTTGCAATCTATCGATTTTATGGGTTCGGTCATCGAAGATGATGACTGGAACGCTTTTGCGCATCTAAGTGGCCTTCGAGAATTGCGTCTGGCAGGGGCGCAGTTAAATGCGCAGAGTTTCAATTTTATTGCTAACTTGCCTCACTTGCGCAGTTTGCAATTAACAGCATGTGAGCTTGGATCTGGCATATTTGAGTCGTTAGCTGAAAACAAATCTATTAGAGAAATCAGAATATCGCATTGTCTTATCGATCCCGAAGCTCTTTCTGGCATTTGTCGATTGTCTCATTTGCGTCAGTTGTTGCTTGAAGGGGATTCAATCTCGAATGCCATTCTAGAGCAATTAAACGAGCCCAGTAATCTCACCGAACTATATGTGGTGCTCGCTCGAATTGACGACGAAGGGCTTGGTGTATTAGCTAATTTTGCCAATTTAGAAAGCCTTGTAATACGTACTAATCATATAACTGAGCAAGGGTTAGCCGTTATATCCGGACTTTCAAAGCTTAAGCGTTTGTTTCTTGGTGCTGACCAAATTAAGGATTCTATATTTGAGTCAATCTCTTATCTGAGTGAACTGCGCGAGTTGACTATTCGCACAGTTGAAATCGAAAGCGATTACAGCAAGCTTTTGGCTAATTTACCTAATTTGGAAAGACTGACCATAAGCGCGACAAGTGAGAATGATTCGCCCTTGCAAATAGTGTAATGTCGCAATTTGAAAGACCTAAGTCTCAGATTCTCTGGACCCTCAATTGTTTTAGATGGGCTTGACTCAATTTCATTTTGTGACTTGTCGAGTAATCCGCATTTGCAAGACAAAGACTTGAAAGGTCTAAAGACCCTCACATCGATTGAAGCTTTGAGTTTGCATGGCAATAGTGGCTTATCGAATAAGACGGTTAAATCCATAGCCAAACTGAAAAATTTGAAAAAACTTGACTTGGCATCAAGTGGTATCACTAATTCTGGTCTTGGACAATTAAAGAACTTGAAGCATTTAGTTGCCATCTCGCTTTCGAGTGGCAATTTTACCAATGATGCACTGCCATATTTGAGTTCGCTTGAAGACTTGCGTGTAATCGATTTCCCGCAAAAATTAGAAGACAAAGATCTTGTTCCCTTACAAAGAATGACCAAACTAACTGGTCTTAGACTAGGCAGAGTATCTGATCAAGGCATGGAGCATGTGAAGCACTTCACCGAGTTGCGTTCGCTTGATTTTTCTCGCTCCACTATTTCTGATACCACCCTTGGTTATTTGAGTAATAATCAAAAGTTAAGTAATTTAAGCCTTGCTGGTACCAAAGTGACGGATGAAGGTTTGATTCAATTGAGTAAGCTTTCTCAATTACGCAATCTTAACTTGGCTAATACGCAAGTTACAGACCAGGGGCTAACCTCCTTGTCTAACTTAACTAGGCTAGAATCGCTCAATCTAGAAAACTGCACTCGCTTTCATAATCGTGGACTTGCGTGTTTGCGATTGATGACTTCGTTGCGCTGGCTCAATCTATCAAATAGTAGTGTAGGTAATGCTGGTCTGATTCACATTCGTGGTCTTCATGAAATGCGCACACTGCGCCTAGCTTTTTCACTCTTGTCCGACAACGGACTTGAGAATCTGAGTCGGCTAGTAAATTTAGAAGTGCTCGATATTGAAAGCACCGAAGTGACAGGTACAGGCTTGATGTTCTTGAACAGTTTGCAAAATCTGCACGAATTGCGTCTGGCAAATACATATGTAGATGACACCACCACGGTTCATTTGACTGAGTTAAAAGGTTTACGCAATCTGGATTTATCCAATACTAAAATATCGTGGAAGACGCTCAAGATTTTGCCTGAACTTACTCGCCTAAATTATTTGAACATCAGCGGCTGCAACGTCGCTTATAAAGATCTGATTTCGCTTTCTGAAATGCAACAATTACGCAGAGTAACTTTGAGTAATGGCTGGATCAATCCAGAAGACGTGGACAGAGTGATTGAAGCTTTGCCGCATCTGGAAGTTGATCTGATTTAGATGGTTATAGGCGCCAGGCTATACTTTCGAGCGAGGCATCAAAGACTTCGCGCGAGTTTATAAAATCGTCTGTATCGAGAGACTGCAAATAAAGTTCTTCGATTATTTGACCAGCAACGCCTGCGGGATAAACAATTCCATCGTAAAAATAGTCGTTTGAGAATTGTCCTTCAACGCGCAAGACTGGCTTGGGTCCAAGCTTCTCCACAGAAATCTTATTGAGGAAGAAAGCAGGTCCTTCAATACTTCCTTTTTCATGCTGATTTGTGTATTGGTTATCACCGGTGGTGGCAACACCCATCACTGTATGTAGTGCCACTATTTCATCGCTCGACAACTCTTGGCCATGTTTTTCTTTCAATACATATCGAAGAATTTGACGCGAGGCATTATCGATAGGCATACCTCGACCCTTAAACACAATGCGAGTATTAGGTGAGGCGGAGGAAACATAGTTGACCTCCCAGCTCATACCAGGAGACATTGGGCGACCATTGTCCTGAGACTGCCAACTGTCGGGCAGCTCCATGGTTTTAATTTGACCAAGATTTTGAACAATCATCCAATTTTTGCCTCAAAGACGCCTGAAATGATAACACGCTCGTAATAAATCCTGAATAAATGATTAGGTACGGGCACATTACAGTTGCCAGGGACTTAAATAATAATATTGGTGGGAGATTATTAGAATGTCCAGAAATCGCAAATCGGGAAAAATCGACTTTATGTCCATGGTGCTAGGGTGCCTGCTTGGTGCTCTTGTAATCCTGGTGGGATATGACGTCATCCAGCGAATGCCCAACAAAACGGCTCAAAACACTACCACTAGCACAACAACACGGACCACCTCTTCGGGTGGAAATGGCGCCTTCTTGTCCATGGCTGAGAACACAATTGCCGATATCGCTGAAGAAGCGTCCAAAAGCGTGGTCAATATAAATGTAAGGACAAACGCACAAGTCCATCCCATGCTCCAAATGATGGGTATTGAGATGCCGCCTCAAGAGGGCGTAGGTTCTGGGATTATCGTTAAAAGTAATGGATATATTCTGACAAATTATCATGTGGTGGGAGATGCCAGCGAAATTCTAGTTACGTTGAATGACAAGCGTCAGTTCAAAGGCAAAGTGGTTGGTAAAGACGCCTATACCGATTTAGCGGCGGTTAAGATTGAAGCAAGTGATTTACCTGTAGCTAAACTGGGTGTGAGTAAAACGCTTCGCCCAGGAGACTGGGTGATTGCCATCGGAAGTCCCATGGGCATCGACCATACCGTGACCATGGGGATTATTAGCGGCGTTAATCGCAATTTAGTTAATGAAGGCAGTCGTGTTCAGTTGATTCAAACCGATGCTGCTATAAACCAGGGTAACTCAGGCGGTCCGCTTATTAATATTCATGGAGAAGTTGTGGGAATGAACGAATTGATTTTCAATCCACGATTTGCTCAAAATATGTGTTTCGCTATTCCGGTGGATGTTTTTAAAGAAGTTTCTGATCAGTTGATTGCAGGACAGAAAGTTCTTCACCCTTGGGTGGGGCTGGGAATGCAAGACATAAGCGATGATCTTGCGCGTGCCATGGGCTTGCCCAAAAATACTCGTGGTGTTGTTGTTATTCAGGTTGTACCAGATAGCCCTGCCGAACAAAGCAACGTGGCTTTGGCAGACGTTATTCAAAAAATTGACGGAAAAGAAGTGAATTCTGCTCAAGAAGTAAAAGACTTGATTAAAGGTCATAAGCCTCAAGATCGAATGACTTTTCTTGTTCTGCGAGCCGGGAAGTTGGTGCCGATTGACGTTAGAGTAGGCGAATTCAAAATGGATGAGCAAAGAAGATGAAAACTGAAAAGTTCGCTGTGCCTTTAGTTGCTTTCATCATGCTGGCTAGTGGCTGTAGTGCCAAAGAAAAACAAGTATCAAAAATTCAGAAAACAGAAAACAAGGCGGGAGCAAAAATGTCTCAAGACAATAAAACACAAAAATCCAAAGAGGAATGGCAGACTTGTCTTACTCCCGAAGAATATAGAATCGCTCGCGAGAAAGGCACCGAGATGGCTTTCACTGGTAAATATTATAATCATCACGAAGAGGGTGTCTATAAGTGTATTTGTTGTGGTGCAGAGTTGTTTGATTCAAAACATAAATTTGATTCTGGCACGGGCTGGCCCAGTTTTTATAAACCAACTAAAGACGATAACGTTGGTGAAGTCGAAGATAAGTCGCATGGTATGCGTCGAGTAGAAGTTATTTGCACCAAGTGCGATGCCCACTTAGGTCATGTTTTCGAAGACGGTCCCAAGCCGACAAATCTGAGATATTGCATCAACTCAGCGTCTTTGAAATTTGATCCCGCGAAGAAAGACTAATTTTTCGCTTTTTGATTGAGAGAGCCTTTTTTCAAAAAAGCTGAGCGTAAGTATTACGGCATGTTTTACTTAGGGTTGGCCCTTTTTGTTTTCAGGCACATGCAAATTGTTGTTAGATTTAGCAAAGCGCATTAGTATAAAACCAGTTATTAAGCCAGTCACGACAGTAATATAACTTGACTCCATACCCATTGGAAATCCAGGCAAGAATAATCCGGGTTGATAGTGTCCAGTAAAAAGTGATGGCAAGAAATGAATTTGTCCTTCTTTGGCGCCAAAAATTGAAGTCTCGAATAAATTCCAGGACCAGTGAATTCCAATGGGAATCCAGAGCGACCGTTGAATTAAAAATGCGGCATTGAGTAGAAAACCAGCTTCAATAGCCAGAAATAGACATGCAAGCGGTTTGTAGTCTTCAGCAATGCCGTCTAACTTATTGAGCATATGGAAATATCCAAAAAGCAATGACGTTATCGCAATGGACCATTTGGTACCAAAACCTTTTTCGCAAGTTTGAAAGATGAATCCTCTAAAAATAAGCTCTTCTGCCATTGCGACAAATAGGAAAAATATTAATGCCACACCTAAATTGATGCTGAGATTGATATGTGGTTCTGGAACATAACCTCCGCCCAGGTAAGCAAGAGCCATAGTCACCGTCATGAAAACAGCTCCAATGCTAAATCCAAGTAATAGGTCGGGACCCCATTTATTTGATGCAAAAGATTGCATTAGTACATTGTTCTCTTTGGTTGTGCCAAATATTTTTTGAAGTGGTATCAAAAAATATTGAGTACCTGCAATAGAAACTGCTATCGAGGCAAAAAGAATAAATTCGAAAACTATGTAAAATGTAGACTCATTGAGCTTTCTAATCGGTACAAACCAGTGGGTGAAATACCCAATGGCCACATAGGTGATCGACATAAAAATGAAGAATACAAGACAGTCGATTACAGATTTTAGTTTTGGTTTGATATTCATTAGCGATATTTGCCAGCTAATTTTCGCATCATTATTAAGAGCAAATCGCGACCAGACCGCATGGTATCTAGATAAATGCGCACAGTAGATCCGGGGCGATCTTGCCAGTCAACATAGATTTTTTCTATTTTGTATTTTTTGATATTGGCTATAGTCAGAATTTCTAAATCAAATAAAAAGCGATTGATGGTCATTTTTTTGAAAACATCAACTGCCACTTTGCGTTTGAATAGTTTGAATCCAGCTTGCGTATCTCGAACGCCCGGTAGGACGAAATTACCAATGACAAATCTTGAGATAGACGCAATTAATCTACGACCAAAACCAGGATATTTTTCGTCTTTGGATCTTTGAGCGATGGCGATGTCTGCACCTTCTTCAATTGCTTTGATAAATTGATTCAAGATATTTGGCAAATACGATAAATCGGAGTCTGTATAAACTACGAGATCTTGAGTTGCTTTTAGGATGCCTGTTTGAACTGCCTTTCCTTTGCCTTGATTGATTTTTAATTCAATAACTTCAAGCTTACAGTTTGAAGAGGCTTCCAGACTGTTTCTTGCCACTTCTGCTGTATTGTCTGTGCAACCGTCACAAACAAGAATAATTTCTGAGTGAGGATGGTTTTCGTTTAAATAGCTTGACCAAGCCGTGATGGTGCCACCGATTCTGCCCGATTCTTGAAAAGCAGGAATAATAACTGAAATTCTGCGATAATCGCTCATAGGTCAATTCACTTGGAAGACATGGACAAGGATCGAATTCCTCTACAGTATAAGTTGGCGGCGATACTATCGGTATTCATGCTTGTAGTGCCAATTATTATAGGCTTAAGATACCAGGAAATTATGCAAGCCAGCGACTTCTCCATGACATTTTATGTCGTGGGCAATATGATTGCGCATGGGCAGTTTCAGGACATTTATCCGCCCCTGCAAGCGACATCGCTCATACATACTCCGTTTGATAATTATGCCCACCAATTGCTCGAAAAGCTGCCAGCGCGAAATGTAGCCATTTACATGTATAGTCCGCTTACTGCCATTATTTTTGCACCGTTTGGTCTTTTGAATCCAGTATTGGCATTAGCTTTGTGGCAGAGCCTCGTCGTTGTTTCTGCACTAGCTTGTATTGCGCTACTTGTGCCATTGGAGTCAAGTAAAAATGTTTTGTCCAAGACCAAACTTTTAAGCTGGGTGGCACTTTTCGCCCCAGTCATTCAACAAATCCTGATTGGGCATTTGAGCATTCCTCTTGGAATGCTGCCTTTGTGTCTGGGATATTTTTTCTTGATGAAAGGAAAGGATTTTATCGCCGGTTTTGCGTGGGCGCTTTTATTTTTGAAGCCGCAATTTTTGCCGGCAGCTCTTTTATTTGTTGGTTGCTATACTCTAACGAAACGCTGGCATTTGCCTTTTGGTTTTGCCTCTGGCTCTCTTTTAATGACTTTGTTGACTGTCTTTGCTCTGGGACCGCACGCCCTTATGCACTGGTATCAAAGTCTAAAATTTAGCGATACTATTTTTACAAACCCTGCCTACAACTATCCACACTACCTTGCGGTCTCAATACCATCTGTGGTGCTCCAGCTTTTGCCGACTGAACAGACTGGAGTGGCTAAAATAGTGCTTTATTCTCTTGCAGCCTTGCTTGGAGTCATTACTTTGATAGCTTGCACCAAGTTGCTCAATAAGTTTGGAAAAGAGCGAAGCCTGCCTCTGATACTAATTCTATCTGTAATGGTACTGCCATTGGTGTTACCTCATTTTCTGTACTACGATCTTTGTAGTTTTGTCATTGCTGCGTTAATTACTCAGAGCGATCAACTGCCAAAGTCTATTGAGCCGCAGTTTAAGCGACTGATGCTTGGCTTGTACGCAGTTATAAATTTGTATTTTGTCTACTTTTTCGCAACAAGTTTAAAGGGCAGTTATTCGATTGCGCCTGTGATACTTGTTTTGATTTTGACTCTGGCGTTTGCTTTTGCTCTAGCTAAATTCTCCAAGCATGGTCCTATTTCTGACAGCGAAAAATCTAACATCATTTAGATGACGCTTACTAAGTTAGTGCCGGAGACCAGCTTGCGTCACCATGCTGTAAGCTAGACTCAAATCTTGTTAGAAAGAAGCTTGTCTTGGTGTTTCGTTAAAAGCTTTGACTAACTCGCTTACGTTTGGCGAGTCTTCACCATAGATGGCTTTGGCTGTTTCGATTGCGCTTTCGCGATAGATTTCGCTTTCCACTTTGTTATTTTGCAACGACGAAAGTTTAGCAAGCTCCATTAATGATTCGACAATGTCTGGATGTTCACTTCCAAGAATCTTATATCTTATCTCAAGCACGCGCTTATAAAGGCGTTCAGTCTCCTCGAAGTGTCCAGCTTTGCGAATCAAGTGACCAAGCTGCATGAGCAGGTTCAAAGTTTCGGGGTGTTCTTCACCAAACAAGACTTCGGTTATGCGCAAGGCTCTGCGAAGTGCCGCTTCTGATTTTTCGTAGTCTTCTATTTGAGCACAAAGAGTGCCGGTTTTTCTAAGTAAGCCAATAATCGCTTTCTTGGGCGGGTCTTTCAATTTTTCCATTGAAGCAAGCGATTGTTGATACAATTCGTCTGCGGCATCGAACTTTTTGATTTCGACTAATTGCTCAGCAAGCGATTTAATTCTTCCCAGCATCCGTCTAAACGGATCCGACTGTGGATTGTGCAGTGTCAGCTTAAACGCTCTGAGTACATATGGACATGCTTCTTCCAATAATTTGTGTTCAAGAAGATCGTCTGTTAGCTCATCAAGCATATTGAAATAATCTTCAATATTATCTCCAAACTCTGCTTCTGCTTTTTGCAAGAAACTTTGCGAAATTCGCTCACGCCCTTCTAATGTTTCTTCTTTGGAAATAGCAATGATGACTTTAGCTTGACCCCGTGTTCTTCCTGCACTTCCTGATGGATTGCAAATCAGTCTCACTGCCGATGTGAATTCATCTGTTGGAATTACAGGTAGGGCATCGGATGAACTCAAGCCAGGTAGATTGGGGGCAAAATCACTTCTAATTTCTTGAACAGGTTGTGGATTCGGTTGAAACTGTTGTGGTGGTGCCTGCTGAGGTAGCGACTTTTGTGACTGCTTGTGCTCGTCTGTTATAGTCTCAAATTTTTTGTTCACTTCCTCTTGGGTTTCTTTCAACAAGTCGGTAAGCGATGCCAATTGATGGAAAGTGGTGGCACCGACTTTCTTAGATAATTCCTGTTGAATGGTTTCCAGGTTTTTCAACAAATCCTGGCGCATCTTGCTTATTTCTTCGTACGTTCGTTGGTTGCGCTTGGTTGATACTACGTACAATACCACTGCCACACTGACCGATACTATACTTAGAACCAACGCCGACAACTCTACAAAATTCATTCCAGATAGTGCCCCAAAAACTCCTCAGTTTCAGCGAAGGCTTGACTCAGTTCAGGGAGTCGGATCTTGGCATCGTCGACTTTACCAGTTGATACTAAAACCTCAATGTCAGATGCTATTTTTTCACATTTATTCGCCATTATCACGCGACAACAACCTTTTAACATATGAGTATGTTTGCGACAAGCCTCCAGATCGCCTGATAGCAGTGCATTTGAGATTTTTGTCACGATGTCATTGGTATCTTCTAAGAAGGCCGCTGCAAGCTCTTTTGCCGTTTCGACATCAAACTCTTCTTCTAGTTTCTCTATTTCGACATGTGCTTGTGATTGTGAATTCATCATTATTTAGCCAGTAGAGAGTCGTCGGGGCAGACTTTTTTCAATTCTTCTCTCGTTTGCACAAAGACTGCTTTGAGACGCATATACTTCACGCGCACCTGGGTCCAGTCTTTGGCTTCGGAGTAGGAAATGATATCAGTGGTCAATCTAGTCATGAGCTTCATACCAAGGGCAGCGCAAGGACCTTTGACCGCATTGGCGAAATGCACTACCGAGTCGGCGTCTTTTTCGTCTATAGCTAGTTGCATGCACTCGATATATGTGCCCATGTTGCTCAAGAAGAGTCGGCTGATTTCTTCCACTTCTTCTTTGCCATAGAGTTTGAGCATTGCTTTAATGTCAAGCGGAGCGATATCTGCCTGAATATCATCCAGGTTGAATTCGCCAGATTGAACCTGGCCTTTTTCGCGTGCAGAGACAACTGAGCGCTTAATTGCTTCTTTCAGTTCTTTTCTGCTTGCGCCCTTGGTGATGTAGTCGTCCATGCCAGCAGCGATACAACGTTCGCGATCGCCTTCGCGGTCGTAAGATGTAAGAGCAATAATAGGAATGCGAGTGTGTGAATACGATTCGTTGCTGCGGATTCTTGCTGCGGCTTCAAAGCCGTTCATTACAGGCATGTCGCAGTCCATCAAAATGAGCTCGTATTCCTTGGCCGCTAATGCATCGAGTGCTTCTTGTCCATTTGAAGCGACATCAGCATCATAACCAAGACGTCTCAAGTGGAGCAATAGCAATTTTTGATTGACAGGAATATCATCTACAACTAGAACTTTCTTTATGTTCAAGTCGCTGTCGCCATCTTCACCGTAATCTACAACTGTTTGCTCGCCGGATTCTTCGTCATCACTAAGTTCGGTGACACCACTCATCGCTTTAATTCTGTGCATCGAAGCGCTTGTACTGCGTTTTTTCTTGCCACCAAGCAAGGTGTCTTTTAAGGTCGGCTTCTGCACCAAGCTGCCAATGTTAGAGAAGTCTTCAACTGGTGTTTCTTGCATGGGCGTTTCTTGCAATGGTGCTTCCTGAGCTTGCATTGCTTCTTGCATAAGGGCAGGAGTTTCAGGAGCCGGAAGAGGGGCGGGAGGAGGCTGTATGAATTGTTCTGACTGGAAGATTCCAGATGGTTCGAACGATTCAGAAATGTGAGTTGCCTCTTCGACTGGCTGCGGTTTTTCATCGAATGACAAAATTTGATCAATCGGTTCAAACTCATCGAACTCGCTTTCTGGGATTTGATCTGCACCAGATTCGGTGGCGGCATTAGCATCCGCTATAGCTTCATCAATAGTTTCCATGTTAGGGAAGCCTTCAACTTCTTGCTCGTCGAAAGATTCTACTTCTTGGCTTTCTTGGTAAGTTGGCGTTTCTAACGATTCTTCAACAGTTTCAGTTGCTTCAACTTCTTCCAGTTCATTGAATTCGTGATTTTCGCCTCCTGCTTCATTTGAATCGATTGGTTGAAGATCTTCAAATTCTTCTACGTCTTCTATTTCTTCTATTTCTTGTATTTCTTGTACTTCTTGTACTTCTTCTATTTCTTCTACTTCAGATTCAGTTTCAGTTTCAGATTCATCAACCTCTTCTGCTTCTTCAATTTCAGCAACTTCTTCTCTTTGTTGAACCACTTCAACATGGTGTTCATCTTCTATTTCGTGATGAACTTCAAAAAGGTCGTCTTCATCTTCGTCATCAACTTCAAGATCTTCATCTACGTCAGCTACGACAGCTCCGGTCTCTTGCTGAATGACTTCGGATACTACGGCATCGAGATTTTTGGTCCAAGCTTGGGCCGATTCTTCTTCGCCTTTTCCATACTCTTCCCAGAGAGGACGATTGAAGTCTTCTGCGTCTGCGTCATCGGGCCACGGTGCAATATCGTCGTCGTTGAGATCTTGTTCAATTGGAGCGTGAGTTTGAGACTCCTGAGCTTTGGCTTGTTCAGGCTCTTGAACCGTTTCAGCCAAATTGTTTATTAAAGCATCAGGGGTCTCCTCAGACTTTTTTCGCTCTTCCACCGCCTCCCTCAATGCTTCAGGCTGGAAGCGGGCTCTTTGCGAAAGGTCTGGCACCGGTGCCACCGCAATTGGTTCAGGGGCTCTTGCTTCAGGACTGTGTATGCCCTTTTCCAGTAGTATTTTTTGGATTCCAGTTTGGGCTAACTGATTTGCCAGTTGTTCCAATTCGCGTTGAGAATTACCCACTTGCGAGATTTGTCCAGCGATGACACCGCAAAGTGAATTGATTGATGTTTCCAGATTTACTTCGTCTGTAAAATCGAATAAAAATACTATGCCACCACAGACTGCTTGATTGACATCAGTAAATGGAGTAGCCGAAATATTGATCCAGCGCACATCATTGATAGCGTCTTTCTTCACTTTTAGACGGAAATTATTGACCTGAAAGCCTTCAAGTACTTGCTTCCATGGTAATTCGCGCTCCTCAAAATGCGAGTCGTCGGCTCGCAAAAAGCTTACCGGTTCTTCTTGGCGCTCCATGTCTGCGGCCCCACTCATGCGACTTACATAAGCGATACCCAAGATGCGTTGAGCGGTGAAGTTGAACATCATAAATTTGCCTTCGGAATTGAGCATAATCGCTCCAATTGCCGAATCAGACAGAACGTTGCTTAAAACCACTGGATATTGAGCAAGTGACTTGTCCGAAGTGTTTGATATTAGTCCCTGAATGCCTTGAGTGGCTGCATCCAGACCCGGTCGCTTTTCTACCTTGTTTTTTATAACATCGATTGTCTCGTTTAATTCGGACAACCTGTCTTTAAGCGAGTCCAGGTGTGTGTTCCATTCATTTGCCATGTGCGAGTCCGTCCTTTTCAGAGGGCAATGTGAGAAAAAAGCTCCAACGCTTAGTAAATTTGTACCCCGTTAGCCAAGATGCTTCACCGCCGAGCAAAAAACATGACTAGTCGGTACATAAAAACTCATATAAAGAGGACATGATGGCAAGAGCTTTCCTGGGTTCGAAGCTTATATCCAGTTCCTTGCCGTTTATTCGAGCACCAAGCTCTAATTTGTTGTTTTCGCCGCTAATCTTGTTTTCTGGGGCTTCATTGACAAGTAGCTTGAGCTTACTGACGAGCTTTTGTTCATTCCATTTTTTCAAAACGATGTTGTCCGCCCCACAATTGAGGATCTCGGCGATTTCATCGGGAGATGTTGCTTGCGCGAAAAGTACTACTTGAATATGACTGTAAGCAGAATTGGCTTTGAGGGCACGACAAAGTTGGTATCCATCCATTTCTGGCATATTGATATCAGTCAAAATAAGCGCTGGCAATTCATTTAAGTGATTCAGCTTTTCTAGAAGCTCAAGTGCTTTTGCTCCGGAGCGCGCAAGCTTGACTGATTGTCCGTTTTTTTCAAGCAGATGCTGAAACAGCATCGCCTGGGTAAGCGTGTCTTCAACCAGAAGAATGTCTTTGGACATATTTATTGCACCATTTGAAATTGCACTAGTTCTTTCAGTCTTAAGCCTATTTTGCAAGCAGGTAATATGGCGTCTTTGTCCACTGCGCCTATTTTGATTGCTTCGCCCGGCATGCCGTGAACCACTGAAGATTCGGCGTCTTGAGCGATTGTCATGCCACCGGCTTCTTTTATCAGCCGCATTTCGTTTGCGCCGTCTTGTCCCATTCCGGTCAAAAGCACTGCCACTGTTTTTTTGCCGAATGTTTCAGACGCCGACTGAAACAAGTAAGACACTGAAGGAGCCAGGTTGGACGGATGATTGAATTGAACTATTTTGAGAGTCTGGCGTGTAGCAAAGCCTGTTTGGCGTCCATCTGGGCAGAGATATATTGTGCCTGGCTTCAGTTTCTCGTGCTCTATGGCAATTTCCACATGTTTACCAGTGGTTTTAGACAACCATTGTACTAACCCGCCAAGAAAGCCAGGTGCTATGTGCTGGGCGATGACAACGGGCAATGGAAAATTGGCTGGAAGGTCATTTAAAACTGTCTGAATGACAGTTGGTCCGCCTGTGGATGCCCCAATTACTACCACTTCGTATTGCAATTTGACTTTTGTACTTGCCGAGTATTGATTCTCATTTGCTTTCTTGTGTATCAAGGGAGTGCGGCGTTTGACCAGTTTTACCTCAGACATTGTTTTGACTGTTGAGATAAAATGCTGCGCCAGTCTCTGATAATCTGAATGACCAAAGCCGACTGGTTTTTCTATTGCGGCTAGTGCACCGGCTTCGATTAAATCAAAAGCATTGGCCACGTCTTTTTTCTCGGACGTGCCGCTCACCACCACTATTGGAATAGGGTTGCAGCTCATGATTTCTTGGGTGAGTGCAAGCCCGTTCATTTTGGGCAATTGAATGTCTACTGTGATTAAGTCAGGCTTAAGAGCCTTAATGCATTCAAGTGCGTGTTCAGCCGTCTCTGATACCCCGACTACTTTTATGTCTGGGTCTGACTCCAAAATATTGACCAGTAGCTTTTGGACTACTAATGAATCTTCCACAACATGTACTTTGATTTTGCTTTTGCTCATATCAAATCAACCGTTTAACCATGTCAATTAGGTTGGATTTTTCAAAATTAGATTTAACAAAGTAAGCGCTCGCCCCCACTTCAACTCCGGTCTTTCTGTCTTCAAGCGAAGCTAGCGAGGTCACGACGATTATTGGAATGTCGCTAAAAGAGGATTCGGTTCGAATTTTTTTAGTCAATTCAAAGCCGCTCATTTTAGGCATCTCTACATCTGTGATAAGTAGGTCGAATCTTTTTGTATGCAATTTTTGCCAGGCGTCTTCTCCGTCGTTTGCGACTTCAACTTGATAGTCGTTCGATTCTAGAATGTTTTTAAGCAGAACGCGCGATGTTATAGAATCGTCCGTCACAAGTATGTTTTTGGTGGCCGCACCAGATCCTGCTTTGGCTTTTCGTGCTCGTCTTGCTTCAAGTGCGTCCTGGTTTGAACCAAGCAAATGAGCAGAAGACAAAACGTCATTTACGTTTATTACTGCTGCCAAATCGCCAGTTTTAAGTAGAGTGGCACCAGTGATGTGTCTTACTCTGCTAAGTGGGGTGGGTAGTGGACTCACTGCCACTTCCTGTTCGCCAGTGACTTCCTCGACCAGTATCGCTACAGGATAATCGCCTTTGCCGCAGATTAATGCTACGGCTTCTTCGTGGTCAACTTTGTTGTCTAAATCCAAGATATCTGCAAGCCATACCATTGGTACAAGACGCTCTCCAAATGTCAATGTCCATCGTCCTTGGACTATGCGCGAATCGCAATCGCGCACTCGAATGGCAGAGCGTATGGCAGAAGTTGGTACTACAAGAGTCTGATTGTCTACCACTGCGGTGACACCAAACATAGTGGCTCGTCTCACCGGTACTATAAGTCTGAAAGTGGTTCCTTCACCTAATTTTGAATCTACTTCAATTTGCCCGCCTAGCTTTTCTATAGTTTCTTTGACAATAGCAAGACCAATTCCTCGCCCAGATATATCGCTTACTTCGTCTTTGGTGGAAAACGAAGATCTAAATAAAAGCGAATATAATTGTTGCTCGCTCGATTCTGCCGCTTTTTCCGCAGTCATCATGCGCAAATTTACGGCACGCTCCTTGATTTTACTCAAATCTATGCCTTTACCATCATCCTGAATACTGATCTCTACTTTGCCGCTGTCGATCATTGCTAGATTGATTCTAATATGTGATTGAGCTGGCTTGCCGCGCTCTTCGCGTTCTTTTGTAGATTCGATTCCATGATCGATGCTGTTTCGAATTAAATGTATCAGCGGCTCTTTGAATTCGTCTAATATATGGCGATCTATCTCGGTCTCGCCGCCTGTGACTGTAAATTTGATTTCTTTCTTTTGCTGTTTTGATATGTCTCTAACGATTCGCTCGAATAAATCTTGCAGCACCGAAAATGGTGTCATAGTGAGTTCGCGACTTTTCTCTAATAATCCATCTACAAGATTGTGAGTGATGCGCTTTTCTTGCTGAAATGATGTTTCTAAATTGAGCAGCTTTTCTTGTAGTCTGCCTACGAAACTATCATGCAGATCTATGAATTCTTGAATGTAATTCTTTTGCTTGTGTCCAGACTTTTGTGCTTCGTTTTCCACTTCTGGTCTAATACGATGCCATTGTCTGGTCCATTTGCCAAGGATTGAATGTAAATCATCACAATCGGTTAAGCGCTGATCGGCAACTAACTTTGCATAGACTAATTCTTCAAGACGCTTGACGATTTCTTCCATGCGATCTACTGAAACGCGCATGGTACCCGTGCTTAAACTGGCAAGGGTGGGCTGGACTTTGACATCGTTTTCTGTCGGGCTTGCCTTTTCCTCCTCTTTTAGAACGTATTCCGATATCGGATTAGGTTCTATAGAGGTGGTGTTCGAAGCGCGAGACAAAGCGTCCGCTAGCATTTGCTCAATTTCGTTATCTCCGCTTGTATTCCCGCTTTCCAAATCTAGGGAATTGACACAAGAAAGCATGGCGCAAGCCAGTTTGTAAAGGTCATCTGTCAAATCTGCGCTTAATTCAGCACTTGTTGATTTATGCTCAACAAGGATAGATTCGACTTCCTGGCAGGCCTTTTCAATTAAGAGCAGGTTGACGGCGCGCGACGATCCTTTCAAACTATGAAAATTTCGAAGCAATTTTTCAATACATGCTTGAGATTGGGCAAGACCTGGATCTTTTTCAAGTGACAAGAGTGAACCAGACACTTCTTCAAGATGCTCTGTCGCCTCTATTTGAAAGGCTTCACGCAATTTTTTCAAAAATTCCAGATCTACACTCATTATTTTATTGATTCACTTCGAGTATTTCTCGTCTAAACAAAGATTGGGGATTCAAGATTATGGTGCGTTCATTGTTGATACCAGATACGTGCTCTTTGGGGAAACTGTACAAAATTGTGTTGTTCGATTGAATTTCATCGTGAGCGATATATTGCAAGCCGACAACATCGTCTGTGAGTAAGGCGACGCGAAAATCTCCATTCTTGATTACAAGGGCACGATCTGATCCCAGCACAGTTTTTTCTTGCATATTAAAGAAGTAGCGTAAATCAATTACTGTTACTAAAGAGCCGCGCAAGCTCAAGACTCCAACGATGTATTGCGGAGTGCACGGAATAGTCAATATAGATTTTACTACAATCACTTCGTCACTAAATGCAATATCACAGGCAAATTTTTCTTTGGCCAGTTCAAATACAACATACTGTTTGCCGGGTGGAGTAAAAGGCTTTTCGGTAGGTCTTGCAAGAAGCATTGCACGATGTTTGAGAATATTGCGCTCGAGTGCTTTGCGTCCAGCGTCATCACGTGCGATATTTTCGCTCATTTAGAACCTCCTTGGGGACTTAAAGAGCGCACGATATTTAAAAGTTGACCAACTGTCAGTCCATCAGAATCGGGAACGAGTTCATCACTATCTCTCACACCAAGCAATTCTGAGGCATTTTTATAATATCTGCTAGAATCATCGCTTTTTCCGTGTTGTTTAAAAATATTGGCTAAAGCCATGTGTGCCATTATAAAATCGGGATCAAGAAAAATGGCTTGTTGCAGGGCTTGGATAGCTTCCTTGTCTTGAGTGTTCTCTTGCTCTATTGTGGCTTTGAGATAGTACCAACGCGGATTTACTACATCTAAAGAAATGAGCTGGTCACACCAATCTTTAGCAGCATCCAGATTGCCTAGATTGGCATAGGATTTGGCTATCAGAGCCATCTCCTCTGTTGTTTTTTTATTGGATGGTCTGGAGGCTTCAAAGAGTCTATCTATTACTCGTTTGTATTCGCCCCGACTAAAAAGACTGCCAGGACTTTCTTCAAAATTAGTGATACCACTACTGGTATTGGCATTGGGAATAGCAAGGCTACTCCAACTTGTAGAAGAGGCTGTCAGAGCGGAATCATCTGGTTGGACCAATGAATCGAATGTTTTTGATTCTATAGAAGATCCAAATAGAGAAAAATTCGATTTAGTAATGTTTACCTGGGCGTGGTCGAACTCGATTGCAGATGATTTTTTTGCTTGCAAAACCAGAGCACCGTCATAATTTAAAACAGAAAAGAAAGGTGGTGTGGGATGTGGAATTTCAGTCGGTCCTAAAAATAGCCAACCGCCTGGTTTTAAGGCTCTATAGAAACGATAGAGCACTTCGGCGGTTTGCTGTGGACTAAAGTAAATCAAGACATTGCGACAAAAAATAATATCCAGATTTGTGGTGCCGTTTAGTTCGCTTGGAAAATCAGCTTCTGGCTGGGCAAGATTCAGGTAAAAGAATTTGACTTGGTCTTTTACTTTGTCAGAAATTTTGTAGCGGTGTTCTGAGTTTAAACTGAAAAATCTATTTTGAATAAATGTAGGTACTTCTCTGAACGACCAGCGTCTATAAGTCCCTTTGCGAGCCGTTTCAAGCGATTGAGGATTGATGTCTGAGGCAAGGATATCAACTGTCCAATCGTTTAATTTGGTAATCAACGAAATAGCAATAGAATAAGGCTCTTCGCCTGTGGAGCAACCGGCACTCCAGATACGAACTGATTTTTCTGGATTTTGACGCTCGACTTCGGGCAAAACACTATTTACGAGAACAGAGAAGCTCAGTGGGTCTCGAAAGAAATAAGTCTCGCCAATGGTCAAATAAGTAGAAAGAATTCCTATTTCTTTTTGGCTAGGATTTCCGCGAATGAACTTTGAAATAAATTCAGCCGGTGTTTGACAACCGGCATCGGTAGCAGCTAAACACAAAGATTTTTCAAAGTCACTATGACGCGATTCTGATATTTTCAGGCCAAGTTGCAGCTCAACCCAATCAAGCATTGCTTTGACCAGGTTAGAGGAGATATTGACCGTCATAATTTATTTAATTACTCATCCCTTAGTTGCGCGAGCCGAGTCGCTCAGTTAGATGCTTTAGGTTGCCACCGAGATCATTCAAGCGAGTAACTGCTTCTTCTAATTCTTTGGCACCTTTTTGATTATCGTTACTTGCTTCTTCGACGCTCTTCATTGCTTCTAAAACTTGCTGCACTCCTTGCAGTTGCTGTTGGCTCGAAGCTTCGATTTGTATGGCTGCTTGAGCAGAGCGATTCATACTATCGGCCAAAACTACCATGGCATGACCTGCTTGTTTGGCAAAGACTTCACCATCGGCAACTACTTTGATACCGTGTTCAGTTTTCATAGTGGCAGATGCGGTGGCTTCTACAATTTCATTTAAAATGCTGCGAACATTAGAAGTTGATTTCTTAGATTGTTCTGCCAGACTCTTAATTGCTTGTGCCACTACGGCAAATCCTTTTCCTTGCTCGCCCGCTCTTGCGGCTTCAATGGCTGCGTTTACAGCAAGCAAGTTAGACTGCTGGGCAATATCGTCTACAGTTGCGATAATTTCACCAACTTGTTTGGTCTGGTTGCGCAGAGTCAAAATTGTCTGGGTTAGCGAATCCATATGTTCTTTAATCGCCTGCATACCTTGCAGAACGTCGTTTGCAGCTTTTTGACCATGCTCTGAAGTCTGTAAGACGTTTCGTGCGTCGGTCGATACGTTTTGCGCTTTCTTGCTTGAAACCTCGACAGTTTGGCGTACTTCCTCTACTATCGTGGTGGTCTGAGTGACGGCTGCTGCAGTTTGAGTGGAATTGACTGACAAATTTGTGGCGGCTTCTAAAATTAACTGAGCCAGACGCGAAACTTCATGCACCATTTCGTCTATGCGCTCATACTGGTCTTTTGAATTGTCAGAGGAATTGAAATTCTGGGACTGGGGCTTTGATGCCACCCTCGACTGAGTTTTAGTCGTAGTTTTTCTGCCGTTAGTCGCCGATTTGGCCATGAAACGTCTCCAATATGAGTTTGATCTTCATTTTCTATACCCAGGTTAGTCGTCCAGATAATCCTGAAGGTCTTTTATATGGACATTTCGGTCTTTCAGTTCGATTATGCGAAAAGCACGCGGTGAAAGGGACTGGGCAAATAACTGTTCTTCCTTAAAGCGTTGTACGGCATCTATCTTGTCAACCAGAATGCCAAGTTTAATCTTGCCATCAGTGGCAACCACTATTTTGTCTGTTTCTTCAATTTCTTTGGCTTTTATACCAGCGTGTTTGCGCATGTCGTGGACGGCAAGCACTTCTCCTCGCAAGTTCATAAGACCGCTTATAAAATCGGGCTGATGAGGCATAGAACTCAAGGCTACTGCCGGTAAAACCTCTACCAGATAAGAGGTCGGTACAGCAAAAATGGTGCCTTCAATGGCAAGCATCAATAATTCATGCATGATTGAACTCATCCATTTGAGTCGCAAGTATGCTTTCAAGATCCAGAACAAAGTAGATTTCGTTGTCGTAAACGGTTAAACCATGAGGATTCTGTTCATAATCTTGAGGCAGAACTGCATTTAGTGACATTACCGCATTCGGCTCAACTCTTATAGTTCCTTTGACGTCATCGGCAATAATGGCAACGAGATTTTGGCTGTGATTAAGAACGATAATCTGACTGTCTAGCTTAGTCGTTTTTATTTCGCGCTTCCAATGCCTGTCTAAATTTAGAACCGGTATCATTTCACCGTGTAGATTGAAATCGCCCAAAATTCCTGGACGCTCTATCTTGGATGGCTGAATAGCAACCGCTTCATAAATGCTCGACACTGCTTCTACCGGCAGAGCTATTTTTGTATCGTTTAATTCAAAAGTTAGAAATTCAAGCATCTTAATCGCGTTTATTCCACATACTCTAAAGTTTAAGCCGGTCTTCTCATTTGCTAATTTTAGCTATTTATAAACTGATAAATTAAATTGGTCCACAAAGTAGGATCTACCTTTGGCTTTATAATTGATCGTATCGCCGATTTTCTGGTACTTTTCGCCAAGCCTGGCCATCACCTGGTCTATACGCGATTTCGCAGGCATTTGTGAACTTTCAAGCACTGCAGGATCTCGTATAACAAGCAAAGTTTTTTGATTGCTCGCCTCAAGATAGTTCATCAATCTGTCTACATTGTCTTTGTCGGCCCAGGCGCTTGCATAACCCTGATGCGGAGTAGGGCGCTGCATATCTAGATTGGGAAAAGAAATGATTTTGAAGTTGTCTTTGTTAGAATTTTCAGTGCGCAAATAATAACGCAAAGTATATGCATCGAAATCTGGCAACACAAGATAAAGACAGTCGCCAAAACGATTATTACTCATGTCCTTTGCAATTTGGCGCATTCCGCTTCGATTGAGAGAACCAAGACTTTTTGCTTCAAAACCGTCAAAGAAACATAGTACTACTAGTAATGTCACAAGCATTTTGGGCTTCATACTCCTTGACCAAAGGATGGCAAAAAATATCCAGGCAAATGGAGCAAAAGGCATCATATAGCGACAATATCCAAAAATATAGGGCGTTATATAACCAACCAAAAAAGCAGGCGGTATTACTATTACAAGCAGGAATGCGATTTCGCCTTTAGGCAAATCCAGTTTTTTTTTGAGCCAAAGCACCATAAACACGAGAAGAAAGGGAATTGTCAAAAATGCCCCAAGTACCCACGGTGCTGGTGAAAGAGCGGCTGTGTTCGAGACTATTACTTGCCACCACATATTTATTGGCGTGGGCTCGACCCAGTAAGTACCCACGCTCAAATGTTTTTTCATATTGCCAAGCCAAGGCAAAAACAATGCTGCTGGCAGAAAAAACAAAGGTATCGTTCTATAAAAGTCTCTAGTTTTTTTTTCGAACCCGCAATAAACGAACGCGCCAATTACAAGTAATCCCAAAAAGAAAAAGGCAAGATAATGAGTGTAAGCCAAAAGGCAAGCGCAAATTGTTAAAGCGACTAGTGATGATTTGCTTTTGTCTTTGAACCATTTGATATAAAAATAAGCAGTTGCAGCATTCAAGCAAGCAAACATAGAATAAACGCGAGTTTCGTGCGAATAAAACAGAGCAAGAGGTGACAAGGCACAAAATAAAGCTGCAATTTGAGCTATGTTTTTTGAGCTAGTTAGTTTATTGGCCAGAAGATAAGTGAGTGGAATTAAAAGCATGCCAAAAAATAAAGATGGCAGAGCTAGATAAATTGCCTGGTCGGGAGTGACTTTACGCCAGAGCATCATCAAATAGAAATATAGCGGAGGACCAAATTCATGTTGCACAATTCTGTCTGTAAGCTCATCTAGCGATTGGCTAGAACTTACATACTCAGTTATACATTCGTCTAAATCAACTCCGCCATTGATTAGAAACAATCGCAGACAAAGACCTAAAGCCATTATCGCAACTAAAATAAAAAAAGGAGATCTCAAGATTTTCTCAGTTTTTCTTAGCTTGCTTTTTGCTGCCTCTTTGTCTGTGTCTGTTTAGCACTTCTGCAAAGAAAAGCGCCATAACAAGAACGCAAGCTGTTAGCTTCAAAAAATACCAGTGTTGATTGACGAAATAAGTGGCAACCAGACCCAGGAGTGCAGACACACTATAAATAATATAGGCTACATTTTTTTGCGATAAACCGGTGCGCAATAGCCTGTGGTGAATGTGTCCTGCATCTGGTGCAAAAATCGACCGACCAGCAGCCATGCGTCTGATTACTGCCCAAGAGGTATCGAGCAGCGGGAAAAACAAAATAAGTCCTACTAAAAGAAAAGTTGGCACAATCACAGTAGCTGCAGCTACTCCCTTGATTACTCCCGTAATAGAGATGGCCCCCAAAATGAAACCAACGAGATACGCTCCTGAATCTCCCAAGAAAATACGAGCCGGGTTGAAATTCCAACGCAAGAAACCAAACAGTGCTCCAGCTACTACTGCAGCCATTAATGCTGCGTAAGGTCGAACGATGCTTTGGCTGAGGGCGACGCTCCAGATTGTAATTGCCGAAATGGCCGAAACACCTGCGGCCAGTCCGTCCATACCATCGATTAAGTTAACTGCGTTTGCTACTCCCACAAGCCATAAGACTGTAATCGGCAAGCTGAGAGGACCCAGTTCGATGGGGACGCCTCCTTGAATGGTAAAAAATCCCAAGTCTAAATCCATATTTAAAGGAATTGGAATAGACCGAATGCGCACGCCTAGTGAGTAAGCGGCTGTGGCTGCAAGTATCTGAACTATAAATTTATCGCGTGCTCGAATTGACTCTAAATCGTCGAGCAAACCCAGTACGAAAATGAGTGTGCCACCAATGGCGATGCCAAGAATGCCTTCCACTCCGCGTGCATCACGCGGCAGCCGGCCAGCGATGGCCACAAGTGTTCCAATAGTAAAAAGAATGCTTATAAAAATGGCCACACCACCAAGGCGGGGAACGGCTGTTTTGTGAATACGACGCTCTTCGCCTGGTTTGTCTACCAAACCAAGTTTGAGTGCACGCGACCTAATTTCTGGCGTGAGCCACCAGCTCATTGAAAGTGCAATCAGAAAACCAGCGTATTGCATCTGCTCAAGGTGTCCGCGTGGAATTACAAAGATGGCAATAACCAGTCCGGTCAAAAACAATAAAAGTTGGCAAGCGCGAATCATAATGTTGGTCGCGCGATTTTTAATTACGGGCGGCTCTAGATTGTCTGAAATCTCAGGCTCGTCTGGATCTTGAGGGAATGGTTGAGCCGGTTGTGTTGCTTGTGCCAAGGGGGGAGCCTGTAAAGTTGGCTGAGCGGGCACGCCATCCGATGAATTGGAAGGCGGAAGCTCTGGCTGTTTTTCGTTTTCGCCAAGAGACATGTTATTGCTCACTTACTTGCAGCGCCTGTCAGATTGACCGCGTAAAGAGGGAATTTGTGACATAGCTCAGCCACTGCTTTTTTGCTTTGCTCGCGCACGCTTTCATCGTCTGGTGCTTTTAATGTCTCGCCAATTAATTTGCCTATTATTTCCATTTCACTAATACCCATGCCGCGCGAAGTGACAGCAGGAGTGCCTATGCGAATACCGCTTGTAACCATGGGCTTTTCAGGATCGTTTGGTACTGCGTTTTTGTTTGTGGTGATATTAACTTCTTCAAGTACTATACAAGCGCGTTTACCAGTCATTTTTATTGGACGCAAATCAACCGTCATCAAATGATTGTCTGTACCGCCAGAGACTATTTCCAGACCCTGATTCAAAATGGTGTTGGCCAAAGTTTTTGCGTTTGCCACAATATTTTCTTGATAAGTTTTGAATTCGGGTTTGAGCGCTTCGCCAAAAGAGGCAGCCTTAGCCGCGATTACATGCATAAGCGGTCCGCCCTGTAATCCAGGGAAAACTGCTTTGTCGATGTCCTTGGCGTATTCTTCTAAACACATTGTGACGCCGCCGCGAGGACCGCGCAAAGTCTTGTGCGTAGTTGTCGTGACAAAATGAGCATGAGGAAAGGGATTTGGATGTAGACCAGCTACGATTAAACCCGCAATGTGAGCCACGTCAGCCAAAAGTAAGGCGCCACATTTGTCTGCAATTTTTCTAAATCGCTCAAAATCTATTATGCGTGAATAGTTGCTTGCACCGCACACAATCAATTTTGGCTTACATTCAAGCGCTTGCTTTTCAACAACGTCGTAATCTATTTTGCCGGTATTGGTATCAATTCCGTAGTGACTTACATCAAACCATTTGCCTGAGAAATTAACCGGAGAGCCATGAGTCAAGTGACCACCCTGGTCGAGCGACATACCCATAACTTTGTCACCAGGTTTTAACATGGCAAAGAAAACGGCCATATTGGCTTGAGCACCCGAATGCGGTTGAACGTTTGCGTGAGGTGCGTTGAATAGTTTTTTGATTCGCTCAATTGCAAGTGTTTCCACTTCGTCTACAAATTCGCAACCGCCATAGTATCTCTTGGCAGGCAGTCCTTCTGCATATTTGTTTGTTAAAACAGAACCCTGTGCTTCAAGCACCGCCTCGCTCACAAAATTTTCGCTTGCAATTAACTCGATGCAATTTCGCTGACGTTCTAGTTCCTTATTTATGGAGGAGTAAAGCTCCGGATCAGTTTTAATTAGAATCGAACTCACACAGACTTCCTCGCAAATAGCAATTTCTCTATAATTGTAGCTTGCTTGACTTCTGTTTTTTGAAAGATTGCAGTTAAGCCTTAGAGTCAAATCTTTAGGTAATGCTATCTAAAAGACTTAACGTTTTGAATGGTTTGCCTGCTCTGTCTTCAAGGTATCGTTTGCTTATTTTGACCGCAAATGCAAGCGCCTTTTGCTGAGCGTCACTTAAGCTAATACGTGGGTTGGGGTCTAGTTTGTCGCTATTGCTCAGCGCCATAACTAGCGTTTTCCAAACCATAGGACTCAAATAAACCCGTTTCATTTGAGCAATATTCTCAATACCTTCAGCCTCGCGAATCCTGGGCAGGCTTGCTTGTGACTGCATACAAGATTTGCAGCCTACTCCACCTAGTTGGCTTAGAAAAGCTTCAATACTGTATTCGGTAATGAGCTGGCGACAATTGACACAGACAGTCAGTTCGGGCTTCAAGCCCAGTATATTCAAAAGACACATTTCAACTTGTAGTCTGAGCAAAGTTGGGTCTGAATCTTTCTCTTCAAGCAATTTTAGTGCTTTGTTCAAGAACTCGAAATATTCGTCGCACTCAGCTTCTAGTCCTTCGGCAAATGCCTGGGTCAGCTCGGCTAAATAGAAACCTGTAGTCAAACGTTTTAAGTCTGTGCGTAATTTTGGAAAGGTCTCAATAGACTCTGCTTGCGAAATGGTGTCGAGCGTTTTGCCTTTGTTTATGAGTAATTTATTTACGCATAAAGCTTCAGATTTGCCAGCCATTTTAGCTTTAGTGCTGCGAGCCCCTTTTGCAACGGCTTTGAGTAGCCCTTGCTCTTTGCTGAACATCACAAGCACTTTGTCCGATTCGCCAATGGCGTAATTGCTTAAATTTATGGCGGTGACAAGATAAGTTTTCATATGTAAGTCATGCGTACATCATAAGTAGCATGGTGAAAGCAGTGAGATTCCAGAGACAGTGCGCCACCATAGACGGTATCAGGCTTTGATTTTTCTCTACGCTATAGGCAAAAACGAAGCCAAGTGAAAACAATTGCAGCATGCTGCCCTGGTCCATATGAACAATAGAAAACAAACCTGCGCTTAAAACAACTCCCAAAAAAGCACCTAAGTATTTGCGCAGCGAAATGTAAACAAATCCGCGAAATAAGAGCTCTTCAAGCAAAGCCGGTATGACGCCCAAAGTAAGTGTAAATGCCAGTATGGCAAAAACATTCATGTTTTTGACAGAAGAGACAACTTCACTAATTATGGGATTGCTCGACATGTGAGAACCAAAACCTGATGCCGCCCAAGATGCAAGCAGTACAAGGGGAAAACAACAAGCCCAGGTCAGAAACCCCATGAATATAAGTCCGAAGGTACTGCGTTTTGGTGTTTTCCAGGTTATGCAAAATGATTCTTTGAATTGGTCCGACCAAAGTTTCATGCCACCAGGTTTGATGGCAAGAAAGTAAACAAGAGCTAAAGCTGGTAGATTTTGCAATAAGTATAGCCCCATCGTGCTCACAGCAAGTGTAAGGGCAGATCTTTCACCCTGGGTGGCGGTTATGTTGAGCTCTTTTAAAAGGGGCGAACTCAAAAAAGTAAATGAAAGCCAAGTAAGTAGTGTCGCAGCTACAGCTTGCCATGACCAGGTTACATGATCATTTATAGTGTCGTTTTGGCGACTGGAATTACGTCCCAATAGAAAAAGTTGCAAGCCCACAGTAATAGTGCCCACCAGGGTCACCAAGGCTAGGAAGGCGAAAAATATCATTATTCGCATCGAATACCATAAATACCGTTCGTAAAAGCTTTCTAGTTTTTCTTGGTGTTTTTTCTTGTCTAGAAGCGCTTTGCTCCACTCCAAATCAAAAACTTCTCTATACCAACCTGCTGGAATTTTAGTTTCTATCAGAGGTTTAAGAGATATTGCCTCTTGTTTGCTTACAGATTTATCTTGTAAAACAGCTTTCAAAAGCCGTGCACGCTCAGGATCTGATGCAGCTATGTTTTTAATGTCGTCTTTGAGCGCGAGCTTCTGCTCTGCCTTTACGATGATAATTTTGGTATCCAGATCTAAGTCAGGCGTTTTTGAACTTGATTTGTCTTTACCTTTTTCCAGCGTATCTAGGGCTTGTTGCAGTGAGCTTTTGACATTTTTTTCAAGGTCGCTACCTTTCTTTGGGTCTTGTGAAAAGGCATGACTAAAGGCCACTATTGAAGTGGCGTATTTGAGTTTGAGTGAAGCACTTTCAGCTTCAGTTATAGCTAAATTACTGTCTTTGCGTAATTCAAAGGATCTAAAGCCAAATATGACTACAAAAATGAAGGCAAAAAGCAAGTAAGCATGCGTGACATGCATTCGTTGTGGCGATTTAAGCAGGTGCGCTGCGATGGCTGCACCGCCTAAAGAGACGAAGCCTGCAAGCCAAAAATAGTATGTTGTATTCAAAGCCGGTCGAGTATTTACTCTCCGCTGCCACCAAAGAAGGATTGGCCAAACTCACCCAACTCGCCAAAACCACTGAATTCACCATAGTCGCCGATGCCGTCCATACCGGCAAACTCAGTTCCCTGGTTGTGCAAGAAGTCTTGTGAATTCTCTGGACAGAAGCCTGGATCCTTTTTGGGCACTTGATCAGGATAATAGCCCCAGGGAAAGAAGCGAGACAAGCGTCTGCGCAACAGCAATCGAGGCAGTTTTACCAGACCCAGACCCAAGAGCACTAGCATTACAAAACCAAGCTCAGTCAATAGGATGTTATTCCACTGTAAGTGGGGTCCAAAGAGCATGATTTCTTGTGGTTGCATCTATCCAAACCTCTTATTTAGGCTCAAAGCATATGCTATGCGTGCCTAGAAAAGAAGTCAATGTAAAGATGGGAGAATTACTACTCTTCGGTAAATAGAGCTACTTTCTGGTTGCCTATCGTGCTTACCGACATTTGAGGAGCCTGGGTTCTTTTGAATCCCTCGATATAGCGTCTGAGCGCTTCTCTAATCAAGTCTGAGCGTGTTCTATGCTCGACTTGAGCTACAAAATCAATTTGTTCGAGCAGTCCTGGTGGTAAAGCGACGAGTACTTTCTTGGGCATGCGACAACCTTTTGGAAAAGAAGAGAAATGGGCAGAGAAGATAAGAACTAAAGTGACACTCGGTTCGCAAGTTGCGATTTGATCGCATTAATAGCGCACTTTTAAATTTATTGACAGCAAGATCCGTCAGCGTTTCAATTCGAATTTTCTTCGAGTGAATTGCCGGTTCAAACTTCAAGTAAAAATGTACAACTATCTCAGTGGTTTTTAAAGGGCTCAAATGCCCATAATTGATCCATTTTTTTCAAACTAATTTAAAGGGTAATTTTGAAAGACGAAAAAACCAGACAAATCTGAAATCTGCATGTTTACTGCTTCTGGGCAACTCAGTTTTTTCAGTGTTTCCGGTTTTGTAGTATTTCGATATATTCACTTGATTTTTTTGTGGCGGACAAATATGTGATAATGCCGACTTATGCATAAAGAAAATAAACTGACAATGAAAGTAAAAACGGGCGGTTGCGCCTCAAAATTGAGCTCTCAAGATTTGGCTTCTATACTGAGTGTGCTTCAAAAAAACAATAGTGTAAACCTGTTGACTGATATGAAAAATTTTGAAGATGCTTGTGTTTACAAGCTTTCAGAAGATTTGGCAGTTGTGCAAACACTTGATTTTTTTCCGCCAATGCTTGATGACCCATATCTGTTTGGTCAGATTGCCGCTTGCAACGCACTTTCGGACATATATGCAATGGGGGCTACTCCTACCCTGGCTCTTAATATAGTAGGATTTCCAACCTGCGATTACAGTAAAAATGAATTGCAGGAAATTTTGCATCCTATATTGAAGGGCGGAGCCGATAAAGTAAAAGAATCTGGCGCTTTACTTGCAGGTGGTCATTCAATTCAACTTGCTGAGCCAATCTACGGATTGTGTGTTACAGGCTTTGCACACCCTCAAAAAATTCTCACCAATAGTGGTGCCCGCTCTGGCGATTCTATTGTGCTGAGTAAGCCCATAGGCACCGGAGTCGCTCTTCTGGGATTAAAAGGCGAGCGACTGCTTGAGACGACAATCAATCAGCTATTGAACAATATGACAATGCTTAACGCTTCGGCCTTAAGTGTTTCGCAAGATTTCGAAATCCACGCATTGACTGATGTGACTGGCTATGGGCTCATTGGTCACCTGCATGAAATGGCAAGAGCGAGCAAGCTAAATGCTTATATAAATAGAACGCAAGTCAATACATTTGATCAGGTAAGAGGATTAGCGCGCGAAGGTTTTGTTTCAGCAGGCTCATATTCAAATAGAGATTCTTATAGTGAATTCACTCAATTTGATAAGAGTGTTCCACTTGAAGACGAAGATATATTCTTTGATCCACAAACATCGGGCGGGCTTTTATTTGCACTTCCAGCTAATGAAGCAAATTCGCTAATGGAGCGTCTTTTGCAAAAGGGTCATATTGCCAGCCTGGTTGGAAATTTTGCAAGCGAAGAAGAAATTGGTAAGGTGGTGGTTCAATAATGAGCGAAAAAAATTCTGAAACAAATCAAATAGATCTGCGTGGATTGGCTTGTCCTGAGCCTGTTTTGCGAACAAAAAAAATACTTGATCAAAAATCGACCAGTCCAATTTCATTATTAGTAGATACAGATGTGACGGTAAAAAATCTTGAACGTCTAAGCAAAGCTAATAATGCCCAGATTCTTGAATCGCAAAAGTTGGGCGAGCATTATAGAGTGCTCATTGCACCCTCATCTAAAGAGACAGTTAAAGAAGAAAAGAAAGACCAAACTAAAGTAGGTCCAGTTGTATTTATAAGTAAAGACAGTTTTGGCACTGGCAGCACTCCTGAGGATCATACTTTCTCTAATCATTTATTGAATATGTTTTTGCAAAGTCTAATTGCCACAGGACATCATGTCGATGCCATTTTAATGGCTAATAGCGGCGTGAAAATCATGGCCGATCCTGGATTTAAAGACATACTGGAGAAGTTCGAATCAGTTGGTACTAATGTTTTTGCCTGTGGTTTGTGCGTCGATTATTACAAGATAAAAGAACTTGTACCAAGCGAAAAAATCACCAATATGTTCGCCATTTGCGAATACTTGATGACTGCACAGCGGGTGATTGAGCCTTAGTTGTAATTTGTGATCGGTCTACAGATTGCGGTCATACCATGTCGAGTCTTTGCCCATCACAATTTTGAGAGTAATAAAGGCGACTATAAGCGTGCCGAAAATTATAGCGATTATGACTAAATCGCTTGCTGTGTGAAAAAAGGAAACGAATTGGCCTAATTTTTCCAACGCCAAAAACCTGTTTGTTCTTGAATTAATACTAACATGCTTGTCTAGAGGTTCAAGTTTATTTCAGTGCGCCTGATTTAACCATCATAAGCGCTTGCTCTTTGCTTGGAAGTCCTCTATACGCGCTCATCTCTGTGGTAGCTAAAGCCGCTACGGCACAGGCAAACGGAACAGCTTTGGCAAAATCTTCTTCGCTGATTAGATCTAGTTTTTCTACGGCAGTTAAGTCCTTGCAACCATTTTCGAGATTTGAGATGTTTTCTAGATTGCTCAGTATCGAGTGCAAAAAGCCTGAAATGAAAGCATCCCCAGCCCCAACAGTGGCGACAGTATCTACACGGTAGGCCTCTGCGGTAAATATTTTTTCGCGAAAAATAACAAGCGCCCCCTTTTCTGCCAGAGTTATGATCACTACCGGGCAATTGGACTCTTTATAAAAGGATAGAGCCGCTTTTTCAAATGCTTCTCTAGGCATCTCAAAAAAGGCTGCCAGGCTCTGAGATTCAAAACCGGAGCATGGTTGGTTGTCGTACAAAGATAAAGCAGCAGGATCGACCAAATCTAGACTATATAGTTGTTTGGACCAGTAAACAAATTCGGGCAGGTTCATCTTTATGATGTCTGCTTGACTGACCGCTTTTGTGACCGCTTTTTTGACTGTGGCGCCAAATCCAGTGGGAAAGCCAGCATCAAAAGAGACAATTAGTCCCTTTTTGCGAGCTAATTGCATATAAGCAAGTACAGCACTTGTGCGCGGCTCTGCCATCATCGAGATTCCGGTAGCATGCAGGCAGGCGGCATTTTCTATTTGCTCTTCACCCACTTTCTCAAGATCAAGATCGGCTGCAGCAGAGGTCTTGGGAAAATTATAAAAGGAATTATCTTCATCTACGGTGGCGAATACATAGCATTGGGCAGTGGAAAACTCATTGCTTGTGTAAAGAAAACTGGTGTCGACCCCTTCTTTAAGTAGGACTCGCCTTAAATAATCGGCATGTAAGTCTTCGCCAAGGCAAGCCACAATGCGCGAGGGGGTGCCAAGTCGGCTTAGTCCTACAGCCACATTGGCTGCGTTGCCTCCCAGGCTGCGCTCAAAATTGCGACAATCAAAAAAGCTGGACCCTTTGGTACTGGCAATCCAGTCAACTCCGAGTTCTCCAACTGTTACTACAGTTTTTATTTCGACACCAGGGTTCGGTTTAGAGTTTGCTGAACAACATCAGGATATTTCTTAAACGCTGGCTTAATAGCAGGAAGCAAAGACAGAGCTTTGTTAACTGGACCTTTAGCCACGATTTTGCCAGCAATCAAATACATGGGAACGCTTACTGCGCCGCGCCAGAATTCGTGGGCGACCTCGGATTTCATGAACATCTCCACGTCTGGTTTGATTTCGCATTCGCCCCAGGTGATGAACATGGTTTGATTGTCTGAGCAATCAACAGTCAATCTGCCTTCAGGTTCTCTATAGTGAAAACGCACCACCAGACCCGATTTTATTAAAGGATCAGCAATGGATGGATCTTCTTTGATTGACGTCCAGAGCCCTTTCATTACCATTTCGAGTTCTTGGGTGTTGGCAAAAAATGACATCTAATAAGCCCTCTTATAGATTTCTATAGCATCTTGAACCGACAATTCTTTCGGGTTGAACATTGTACTTGGGTCATCCACGGCATCATTTGCCCATTCTTTGAGCTCTGATTCGTTTAATTTGGGCACACCAATCAACTCAAGCCTTGAGGGCAGATTTAGTTGTTTTAGTAAGTTTTCAACAGAATCGATAAGAGTTGCAGTACTCTCATTATCATCTAAACTCTTCGAAAAGCCAAGCTGTCTGGATAATTGAGCATATTTAGCTTCTGCAACGCTCTGATTGAATCTCATGCCATGCGGCAGGAAAATGGCATTGGTGAGCCCGTGATGGGTGTTGAAGCGTGCACCAGTGGAGTGAGATAGGGCATGAACGACGCCTACTCCGGCGTTTGAGAAGGCTGAGCCAGCCATGCAACTTGCTACTAACATATTCGAGCGTGCTTCTACATCACCACCATCAGTGGTAGCAATAGGGAGCCATTTGAATATCATTCGGGCTGCTTCTATAGACAAGGCATCGGAAAAAGAGGAGCCTGTAATTTCGCAAACAATACTTTCAATTGCATGGGTTAGAGCGTCCATTCCTGTTGCTGCGGTAAGTTTGGCAGGAAGAGACAATTGCATCAGGGGATCTAAAAGGGCAATATCTGGAGCAAGAAATTTACTTCCAAACACTATTTTGCGTTTTTCTACGTGATGTTTGATCATTGCCACGTAAGAAACTTCAGACCCAGTGCCTGCTGTCGTGGGAATTACTATTAGTGGAAACAGTTTAGTATCAAGTGCGTTTAATCCTTGATGGTTCAGGATGTCGCCACCCAGACTCAAACAAATGTTTACTACTTTGGCCGTGTCTATTACGGAACCGCCACCAATTGCCACCATACTGTCGGCGCCTGCATCTTTTGCTATCTTGGCAACCTTGTTGATACATTCTAGATCTGAGTCAGGCGGAACATCCCAATAGATGCTGACTTTGCCGAAGCGGTCTTCCAGAGCGCTTACTGCTGGTGCAATTATGTTGTTCTTTAAAAGAAATTCATCGGTTATTATGAATGGCGACTTAGCCCCTAGATCCGCCAGATGTTCGGCTACAGAGCTTGAGCTCCCTTCGGCAAAACAGACTTTAGTGGGGCAGTTGAAAATAAACGGATTCATGTAAAAAGGATAATACAGCAGGCTTGTGTGTAGTTGAATTATATTTATTATTGGCGTCCACTTAAACTAAGTTGAATACCGTATTCTTCCACTGGTTAATGTGTTAATGTTGACATCTGGGCTGGCTAAGCACTAAGCTCTGGTATCACTTTCAAAATGAGACCGCTATAAATCAATGACCAAAATAAAAGTCTCTGGCGCCATACTACTTTCCTGTTTTGTTTTGTTTTCCGCTAACGCGCCAGTTCTGGCTGCCACTTCGGTGCAACACAATGCAAACAAATCCAAATTAAGTCCTAGTGTGCCATCAAATACGCCACCAGGCTCGAATCAGAATTCCGCCGGTGCCAATCTTAATCCAGGAACTCTCTTACTGCCACTGACACCTAAGATAGACGAGAGCGTCGGGGTCGAAAGTAGTGCTAGTAAGACGCCTATGCTTTCTGAAGAAATTGATATCGAAGAGCAAGAAGGTGCCAAAGACGAACTCAGTATTTCAAGTGAAATAAATGAAGATACCACTCTTAAAGGTACGGTTCAGTTAATTGCTGACGATACCGAATTTGACCAGGAGAAAAATACTTTCTTAGGTACAGGAAACGCTGTATGTATCATTGCAGGTCAAGACTCAAAACTTGAAGCTGACATGATTCTCTACGATCAAAATTCAGACATGATCGATGCACGCGGCAACGTTCGCATTTATCGCGATGGGCAAGTAACCACCGGTAGTGCATTTAAATTCGACGTCAACAAAGAAGAATATTTAATTACTTCGCCTGATACTGCAGTTAATGGCACTACTATTGTTGCGAAAAGAATGCTTGGCGCTAATGATGGTCTGCGTTTCTCAAAAGGAAACATGACCATGAACAAGCCTTTTTATTATGCTCGCCAACAGAACGTAGTCGGCATGCCTGGCGTGTTTGATGATATGTGGAAAATCAAAGCTCACCCAGAAGCTTATTTGCCTGCTAAGTCAAGCTTTAAATTCAAAGCCGACAAAATGGTTTATGAAAAATACAAAGAAGAAGGTAACCTGACCGTCTTTGGCGGCAGAATGATGTTTGGTCAAAAAGACAAATTCGGAATTCCGCTAGGTAAATTCACAGCTACAGTAGACAAAGAATCTAATAACGTTGTTTTTCCTGTCACTCCGGCTCTTGGTAATAACCTTCAAATTGGTGGCGTTCACCTTGGTCCCAGTTTCAACAAGATTGTGGGTAAAGGCGTTTTGTCCTGGTCGCCAATGCTTCAGTTTGGCGGCAAATCGCTTGATGGCTCGGCCTCAAATGGTGGCATTGGGCTTTCAGGACGAGCTTCATATACTGGCAAAAAGTTGATGGCTAACGTTGCTGCAGGTTCAGTAAACAATTTACTTGTTGCCGACCTGCACTACAAAATCAATGATCATATGAAGTTTCAATCTGGTATCAACCGTTACCTGGATGATGGTATGTTCGGCTTTAGAAGAGCTAGATTGGCTGCCGAAGTTGTTGATGGACACATTTATTCCAAAGTTCCATTCATGAGTAGTGTCGTGTGGCGTAACTCGGGTGGTTGGTTCCAGGATAATCCGCAGCTAGTTAATCAATCTGCTGATTATGCCAAATTGTTTGGCGGTACTCAGACCAGCAAAGTGATGCCTAGTGGATTTAGACTGCAAACTCAAATGCAGTTTGCTACCAAGCCAATCTTTGCCGTTGGCGATGACAAATATGGTATGCGCGGATTTCTTTATGGTGGCGTGGCGGCAAGAGCCTACTCGTCTGGGGATGCAAGCTTGATTGGACAATTAGGTCCGGTTTTAGACATTCGCTTGAATAAACTCAGATTACAAGCAAACTACAACCAATCAGCCGTGCGTGGTGATTCACCGTTTGTATTCGACCAGTTTATTCAAGGCACTCGCTCAATGAATTTGATGGGCGATGTAAAAGTGCACAAATACCTGACACTTGGTGCAGGGGCTGGATACAACTTGACTAATAGTTTGTTCTTCTCGCGTACTGTAAGCGCTGCAATTGGTCCTGAGGATTTCAAAGTCATTCTGTCAAGAGAAATGGTGCGTGGAATCAATAGGGTTGGTTTCAACGTTTTGTACGGAAGTGCGATACCATTTAACAAACTTGTCTTGAAAGGCAATCCCGACCATGGTCAATTGGGTGGTATTTAAATGGCTTCTGGCTTAACCAAAGATTCCAACAAAGAAACACAAGCAGATCAAGCCAAACTGGATAAGTTCGCCAAAGAAAATATTACCGCTATTGGTATCGATATTGGTGGCACTAAAATTCGCTCTGCCGTAGTGCAGAATCGTAAATTAGTGTGCGAACCAGTCCAGATTTCTACTCCTCAAGGCGCTGATGCCATTGTGGATGACTTGCTTAAGCTGATTGGCGATTTTCAAAAGAAATACGGCAATGCCATTCAAGGTGTTGGTATTGCTACTGCAGGTGTAGTAGATAGCTCTACTGGCAAAGTAATTGGATCGACTGGAAATCTTCCCGGCTGGGCTGGAACCGATCTTAAATCAATAATCGAAAGCAAGACTTTATTGCCAGTGCACGTAGAGAATGACGCTAATGCCGCAGGCTTTGGTGAAGCAAGCACAGAGCAAATTCGAGGCAAAAAATGTGTCATGGCTGTCACCTTGGGAACAGGCATTGGCGGCGGCATAATAATTGATGGCGAACTCTATCGCGGGGCAAGCTGGGCAGCCGGTGAAGTCGGTCACCTAAAAATAGCCAATAGCAATGAGCGTCTGTGTACTTGCGGATTATTCGACTGTTGGGAAGCTTTTGGAGCAGGACGCGGCATAATCATGACCGCCAAAGAAATGCTCAAAGGCGTTACTCCGCAACAATCTCCGCTTGCAATGCGCCCTGAATCGGTGTCAACCCATGCAATTTTTGCTGCAGCCGGTGAAGACGACATAATTGCCAAGAAAGTAGTGGAAAAATGGCATGAACATCTGGCTATTGGGATGTCTTCACTCATTCATGTTTTGAATCCAGACTGCTTCATCCTGGCAGGCGGCTTAGTTCGCTTTGTGCAGCTTGAAATGCTCAAAGAAATGACGATGGACCGGACTATACCGGGATTGAAAGAAAAGTTTGAAATTCATTTGGCTTCACTTGGCTCCGATGCCGGTGTAATTGGCGTTTCTCAGCTTGTCATAAACAAACTTGCAAAGTCTGGTAACTCGAAATAGATTTTCGGGTATAGTCGAATTATCCGGTTATTTTGTTTGTTGTGTTTTTGAGGACAAGCTATGACTTCTAACGAAGAAAACGAACCAATTGAAGGCGAACCAGTGGAACAAAGTTCTAGTTCCAGTTGCAAATCATCTCTTGACCCAAACAACATGGCAGGCGCATTCACCAATGCTTTTGGTCATGCGTTGGTCCAGACTCCTTTTGATGTCACACGTGAAGTGGTCAATGGATTAGCAGGCAAGAAAATTGTGCCGAAAATAGAACTGGTCAAAGCTCCCCAAAAGCAAGAAGATGTCACTACCGCTGAGTGGCAAGCTCAAAAAGTGGGTTCGGCTGCTGGAATGATAGGTGCGGCAATGATAGTTGGAAAAATTGTTTCCAAAATCTTGATTCGACGCTAGCTTTTAACTTCGATTTCATACTGCACTTTAACTTCCGCTCCGGCAGGCACAGTGATGGGAAATTCAAAAGTGTTAGCGTCTACCTTTTTGTATTTGTGACTGGATGTATTTATTTTCCAGTCTCCATATGAATGCTCGACAGCGGTGATTGTGACATCGCCCTCTTTCTTGCGATTGCGCAGGCTTATCTCGTAATTGGCTTTGAATTTTCGGTCGCTCACTTGAGTGTAAGTCATCTGTTTGCGCTCGCCGACGAGATCAAAAGCGTCGCCAATGTAAAGTCTGATTTTTTCATCGCTTGGAGTGTGGTCGATTAAGTCTTCACCAATGAATTGAAGTGAACCATCAGAGTCTTTTTTGTAAACTCTTACTTTCCCCTTGGGAAGCGCCATTCCAAGATTATTAGCTTTGGTGTTGGCCACTTCGATTTTGACATTCACTTTTTGAGGGTTGCGCTGGGGCGACCCATCACTATAAGTTTGCGACATCTCAGGTTCATAAATATAGAGCTTTTTAGTGGGAACCGCGGCTGCATTAAACAAGCTCATTTGCTTGGTTTCGTGATTATTCAAATCAGTAGTGCCAGCAAGCGTGTATAAATGATATTCGGCAAAAGACTTCTCGCTAAATTGTTGAGCCATGTCATTTGCCGCTTCCATTCTTGCTGCTTTCATATACATCGGTTGAGCTGGAGCGGTGACTCGATTGACGTCGCCTGCCATTAGTTTTAGTGCAGCATTTTTGTATGAGGCACCACATTCGTTATTGAGTGTCACCCAACTGGTCAAATCTGTTTTTGTATCATCGTCATTTGCTATTGCGACATAATCGCATTTCCAGCTCATTCCAGCGGTCTGGTAAGCTATTTCACTTTTATGATCGCCCGGTTTATTTGTTTCTAGTTTCCATAAAAGAGACGGCTTTGGCACCAATCCTGGTGGCAATTCTTTTACTTCACTTTCACCCGATGGATTTAAAATGATTCCTGAATCTGTTTTTAAAACCAGTCCCACACTTTTAGTGGAAGGGTTACCATTTGTGTCTACAATTGTGACTTGAGGCGGGTTTAACAAAATGCCTTTAGTTTCTGAAACCGATGAATTTAAATAGCGTCTAAAAGTAACTTCTTTACCGACAGATTTTGAAAGAATAGTTTCAGGCGACATAACATCGTATTGATAATTTTGCTCACGCACAACCACCGAGTTTGGCGCAGTCAATGAGGTATAGGAAACCGATGTTGGGTCAATTGCTGCAGCTACATCTGAGAAGCGAACGAAATTGACACCTTTTTCGAGTGGCAGAGTGCGAACATCTCTTACCAGACCAAAGTTTTGATTGTAAATAGTGATTGAAGTCCCTTCAGAAGTTGCCTGACCTATTTCTAGCTCTTTGGCAAAAGCCGCTGTTTGTACGCCTAGAGACAGAGCAGTAAGTAGGACGAAAGCAGATTTGACTGTTACCATAGGAAGGTCTCCACCGGGACTAACTGCCATAAATACTAACACGCAAGAATTGACAAGAGTTCAGTGAAAACCCTGACTATTTCTTTTGGTCGAAATATGGATTTTTCAGATGTGGTGGTGTTTCTGTTTCAAGTGGTGGCTTTTGAATCTCAAGTTCGCCAAACAAAAGTGAAGGTGTAACAAGTGATATGGCAGTGCCAGTGTAGTCGCTTGGATATTTGGCCACGTAGCTATTTGCATCATTGCCTGCAGCAAGCATATTGCGTAAATCTTGTCTGGTCAGCCTGCGCAATTGCGCTCCGCGTACCAATTCTTCTTTGCCTGTGTTTACATCGACTGAATAAATAAACGATGATGATGAGCGCGATCCGCCTAGCGATGAAAGAATTTGCAATCCGCTTACGCCTGAAAAATCGATACCCATGTAGCCGGATTGAGTTTTTCTGATTATTAGAGCGTTGCTCAATCCCTGTGCTTTTGCCGTTTCAATGAGCTTTTTTTTCATGTCGCTCATACTCATAGGCTGGCTTGTTTCAATAAACAAATGTCCAGGGCAGGCTGTACCGCCACGATTGTGACCATTGCTTTCTTTGCTCAAGCGAGTTGGTTTGCGTGTCGAGCATACTGCTTTCAAGATACCTTTATCTATCAGAGTAAGCTTCTGAGCCCTTACACCTTCGTCGTCAATTTCCCAGCCACCTTTTAGAGGAAGGTCTTTATAAGTCTTTGCGGTGGGATCGTCTATTATTGACAAAAACTCAGGAAATAAGCGCTGACCTATCTTTTTGTCTGACTGAGAGCTGCGAAAGTAACCAATTTCATCTGCTCTATCTGCCACTACTAGCGGTGATATCACGCTTGAGACTAGATCTGCTGCGGCATCTTTTTCAAACAAAATTGGACCAAGATAGTCGCTTGCTCTTTTGGCTTTGGATAATTCGATGGCGCGACTTGCCACTTTGCGTGCCGATTCTTCCATTGTTTTTTGATCAGGCAATTGCTCTAAAGCGTTGACCGAAAATGTCTCATCGTCAGATGTTTCCATTCCGTCTTTGGCTTGAGCCGTGGCTTCGATGCGGAAGTTTGCACCAGCTTCTTGATCCTTTACCGTAGTGCCTTCGCTGTTAACTAGTCGTCTTAACTTCTTTCTGGTCGAAAAACTTACGCCCGACTGTGTAATGTCTGGATATTCTTTGAAGATGGCAGAAATTTTGCGTAATCTGTCTTGCCAATCAGCTTGATCAATCGGAGTGTTCTTCACGTCCTTAACGCTGACTACCGTTTTAGCGTCCGAGAAACTGTCTGGTTGATCTTCAACTTTTGTATATTGACGAGTAGCTTTTTTGGATTCTAGATTTTCGACTGCTGACTTATAGCTTCTATCCGACGAGAGCCAGAGCGCATTTCGAATAGCATCGTAATCGTCGTCCAATACGAAAGTTCTGTCGCCAAACATAAAGGTCGAGCCGCGATCGCTGTCCAGTTTTTTATCGCCAATGCGAAGAACAGTTCTAGCATAGCGCGAGTTGGTTTCATTTTTATTTGTTATGGCTCCAAAGCTTGCACCAAGATAAAATCCAATAGAATCAGTAATGTTATACGAGACAAAATATGGCGTGCTGAATTTTTCAAGTTTTAACTTGGTTTTAGTCCTATCGAGCTCGTCCTTCATGGCTTGCATGACCACATCATCTTGAGGAATCGCTTGCTTGCCATCTATTGCGGGATCGGGAGTGGTGGCATTAGCGCCTAATAGAGATGACGCCATGAAAAAAGCTTGTGCCAAAAACAAAGTTAGTCGCGATTTTGGTTGCATTATTTCTTCTTCTCCGAAATAGGCGGCGGCAAAATTGGCGGTCTTTCCTGTTCTTTCAAGCCCTTTTCAAGCTCTATTGTTTTTATAAGTAAACTAGGAGAACTTGCAGATACAGGAACCCATCCGGATTCTGCTCCGCATCGGCCGTTGAATGTAGCGGTTTCGGTACTACCAAAAACTATTTTTTCAAGTGAGGCAAGCGGTGTTCCCACGATGTTTACACCACGTGTCAATTCGTCTGGTCTGCCATCAACAAAGACTTTTGTCACTCTAAGCGGCAAAAGAGAATAACTTTGCGGCATGAAACTTTGAGTGGTGGTAAAACCACCTGCAATTTCGTCTATAACAAGTCCATATGGTTTGCGCTGCGCTTTAGCTTCAGCAAGTAGCATCGCGCGCAGTTTTTTGTATGGAACTTTCTTTTGCGACTCTACTATTAAATTGGCTTGTCGAGCCACTGGCTGCATTCCTGGAACGCATCTGCCATGACCATTAGAAGAGGCAAAATTGCGAATGGGACTGCGTGACATCAGAAAATTACGCAAAACACCATTTTCGACGATATCCACTTTTTGTGACGCAACTCCTTCGTCGTCGAATTTATAATATCCAACTAAAAGGTTGTCACCAAGCTTGTTTATAGTAGGGTCATCTTTTACAGATATAAAAGGGGGCATGATTTTTTCGCCAACTTTTTGGGTGAAAGTCCTACCTTCATATTCGTCTTTTTGTCTATGACCTTCAATTCTATGACCTAACACTTCATGGAAAAATACACCCGATGCTTTGCCGTTCAAAATAGCGGGTCCTACATAGGGCTGTGCTGCAGGAGCGTTAGCCAGTTCTATAACAGAAGTAGCAAGCTTTTTTACCATCGCTTCTACTTTATCGGCAGACGGATACTTGCCTGGCTCGGTTACTTCAATACTGTCAAAGAGTGAAACAACCATGCCATCTTTAGCCATGGCGCTTGCAGATGTTGTTACTCTGAATTCAAAGCGACTATCATCAATTTTGGTGCCTTCGCTATTTACTATAAAGCGACGCACGCTTTCTGCTTTTAAATCGACACCAGAATAAAATATGGCTGGATAGTCTTTGTAGATTGCAGATGCCTTGCGCAGAGTGTCGCCCCAGGCTTTTTTATCTATAGAAAAATCAATCGGCTTTTCAGAGTGCACCACTTTTGGTGCGTCAGAAAAATCGGCAGATTCGTCTTCTGCTTCTATTTTGACTTGTTTGTTTGCTTTGACATGAAAGAATTTTTTCTGGGCGGCTTTGAGAGCGCGGTCTGTTGTGAGCCACAGTGTGTCACGCACAGCCACTTCGTCATCGTCTAGTGGAAAAGTAAAGGATGATGCCGAGAAAGAATGAAATGACATTGGCATGCCAAAAGAGCTTCCACGTATCTGGTGAGTGTTATCTAGTTCTTTAGTGCCGACTCTAAGATCCACACTTAAACGTCTGTCGTGGTCGTCGCTATCGTCGTCTAAGGCACCATAGTTGGCTGAGAGAGATACATTTTTTATGTCGTAAACCGAGTAACTCAAAAAATAGAGTTTTTCAGGTCCGATATCTTTGAGCTTGCTAAAAGATCTGTTTAGTTCTTTCTCCATTGCGTTTAAAACAACCGATTCTGAGGCGTCTGCGCTCAAAGCGGCCGGTTGCAAGCTTACGCCAAGAAGAAGAGAGAGACTTGTGGCGAAAATGCCTTTTGCAAATTTGTTTTTAGTGCTTGAAAAGCCCATAATTCCCCGAGAAATACCCTTAACACTACCCAGGACTGTGCAACGTAAAGTCAGCATATCATAATTGCAATTTCGCGACTGGACCCCATCGAATTATGTTGTCAATCTGCGAAAATGACCACTAGATTGCGAAAGTGGAAGTATCAGTGCAGGAAGAACTCAAAATAGTAAGTCCAAATGTATTGCCGCCCGGCTCTGATTTGATCATGGTCATTTCGCAAAAAATTGCCCCAGAAAAATCGCAAGCTTTTCTTGACTGGCAAAAATTGATGACTGAAGCATCGTCTAAGTTTCAAGGCTACGAGCGCACAGAAGTGTTTCCGCCTGCAGAAGGGCTGCACGACGAATGGATTACACTGGTTCGATTCGACTCCAAAAGCAATTTAGATAACTGGATTAGCTCTGATACACGAGCAGAACTGAATGCCAGATTCAAAGAAGATTTCGGCGAGTTTAAAATGCGCCGTATCGGAGAAGGATTCGACATGTGGTTCCAGCCATCGCAAGCAGTGAAGATTCCGCCCTGGAAAATGGCGATGACAATTCTGGTTGCGCTTTATCCAACCCTTTTATTTCTGCAAGCACTTATTACTTTTCCATTGTTTTCGAATTTTCCACATGTGTGGAAAATGCTTGCATCAATTGTATTGTCTGTGTCTGCTATGCAGTGGGTTGTGGTTCCATTTACAGTCAAAAATTTAAAATGGTGGCATTATCCCCAAGGCGATTCGTCCACCCAAAAACAAACTACCCTAAAGGGATTCCTGCTAATAGTAAGCATTTTAGTAGCGACCGCTTTTATTTTTATTCCGTTCTTTCCTAAAGCTTAAAATGAAGAGGAGCAAATGAAAAATTTACTAAAATGGTCAGCACCGCTTATAGTGGCAGTGTTATTTGCTCATCCAGTTTCTGTATTTGCCAAAGGTGAATGGAAACTGGTTCAGACTCCTGAAAAAGATTTTTCAGTTTCAATGCCTGCAAATGCTGAAATGGTCGAAAAGAAAGTGCAAAATGTCACTATTAAAGCTTTCACCGCAAACGAAGATGGAACCAATTATTCAATTACACATGGAGCGGGTGTCGGTTCTAGTCCCACTGCTGATGCGGCTGATGCCATCGGCAATGGAGCCATCGGTGAATTTAAAAAGCAAGCCGAGAAAGTGCAAGTCGCTTTGACTGTAGATAAAAAGGAAGACGTTAAAGGTGTTGGCTGGAGCGGCAAAAAATCTTACATAAGTATTGGACCTGCAAAGCTCGAGATGCTTGCTGCGCTGAGCGAGAATAAAAATGTTGGATATTGCCTAGTTACTGCATCTGAACAAAACGCAACACCCGATCAGAATTTTTTCAATTCGTTTAAGGTAGATACTAAAATTACCAATGAATTGTATGCAAATAAAGCCCAAAGCCTAGGTGAAATAATCGGCATTATAATGGGAATTGTAGCTGGTGGTGGAATCGGCTTTTTTGTTGTACGTGCAATAAATCAAAAAAAGAAATCGGCATCCTAAATTTCAAAATGAGTAAGTAGTAAATTTATGAAAAATGAAATCATCGCACTTTTAGCCATTGCTTTATTCGCTTCTGCAGCTCCTGCGTTTTGCGAAGCCAAAGATGGCGATTTATTCGACAATATGGGCATGGACCTAATGCTGCACGATGCAGAGCGATTGGCCGATGAACATGATTATGATCGCTCCAAACAAAAATGGAGTCGCGTAATTCAATTTATGCATGCACCAAACTGGTTTGCCACTGCAGCGGTAGTGCCCATTAGTTTGAAGTTTGCGCGTCTAGCTGACAGAAATCTTGCCAGAAGCGAAGACGCAGATGCTGACCAGCTTCTACGTGCTTCGTTTGATTTTCCCTTTCGTAAGCATGGTGAAGACGTTCAAGTGGATTTGGTCGCTGTGAAGCTTATAGACAATTACAAGAAGAAAAATCAAACCGAACAATGCAAGCAGTTCTTGCAATATGCCATTAGCAAAACAAATGGACAGCGCCAATCTGAGTACAAAGCGAAGTTAGATGCAATTACCCAAGTGGTTTCACAAGAGCCCGCTCAAGAGGCTTCGCACATTCCAAGTCCTGATTTGCCACCAACCGATCCATCGCAAGAGCAGAAAGCTCAATAACTTAATGAGATACGATGGACTTTTAACTAGCATTCTACTTGCTTAATTGGTAAGTGAGATTGCAATTAATCACCGGTCGGTATCAGCCGAAGAAAAATTAACACCACACTCAAAGCTAGCAAAATTCCAGGCAAAATTTGCAGACATTCAGAAAGCACGATCGATGGGACATAAAAACTCGAAAACTATGGGTTAAAGGCGGCAAGCTGGTTTAAAGGTTTTGATATCAAAAGCTAGGCTGGCTCGCAATTTTCTCTTTTGACAGTGATAAGAGCTTTTGTGTCTGCCCCGTTGCAGAACTCAACTAAAAAGCTTGCAGCGTTCATCATCATAATCGTGCCTGTTTCGCCGGTCTTTAGTGTGACTTTGTCTCCATCGCCTAGCCCATCATCTATATCAACGAGATCGACCTTTAGCCTTATAACATCGTGGATATCGAGCTTTGGCATTTTTACTTTCCTCCTAGTTTTGTTGCCGTAACTAGACGCACGACTCCATCGGGATTTTTAATCCAGATAAATGGAACTTCAATTTCTCGACCGTTAGCGCCCTTAATTAGAATGTCTTGTCGATATTTTTGTCCAAATTCGGTCATCACTGTTTTAACTGCCTTTGTTTCATCGAACACAATCTGTTTAGCCAGCTCGTCACTATTTTCCCTTGTGAAACCCAAAGCCGCTTTGAAGAAGTCAGACTTTGGTCCTCCGTCCTTGTGGTTTGGATCGAGAAGATAACTAGTCAATTTACGAGATACGCTTTCTTTGGTAGTTCCACCTGCATGACTCCAATCGGACATTGCATTATATAAATCATCTTTTGTAACTTGTTGAAGGTCGCGCATCTTTACTTTGCCAACACCAGCCACTTCAACTTCTGGCGACATCAGATCCTTTACGTTGTTACTAAGTGATTGAATAAATCTTTTTGATTTATGACTGGCATTCTTGAGTGCTTCACCTGCAACGCCGTCCAGAAACTCAGTGAACTGCTTTGCTTTACCTAGCGTCTTTGCCCCGCTCATGCCTATCAAGCCTTCGCCAAGCATTTGCGATATCATTTCAGCTTTTCGGCGCTCTTGTTCGCGTGGTGGCAATTGTTGCCAGCGGTCATTTACAACTACTGCAAAAGTAGCTATGTCCTTGAATGGCTTGGAGTAATCGCCTTCGAAACCTACGTCATAAAAATACTTATATGCGCCACTAAACAGCTTGATGCCGCCGACTATCGTAATCCCAACGGACTCGCCAAACTCTGCACCCATTTCCCTTGCACGGTCACTTTTGCCGAGAATAAGAGCAGCTTCAAAATCAGCCATCCAGGCAACGCTCATCAGTACATTGCCAACGCCCTGGACAGTGCCTATTGTGCTTCCAATTGCACGCTCTTTCTGCTCATTTATGTATCCATCGAGTGCTTTGATTATCGGGTCATAATCGTTTTTCGGCTCTGTTACTTCGATGCCAGTTTTGAGTAAAATTCCAGGTTTACCAGCTTTTCGCTCGATGTACTCAATTTGATATTGCACACGCTCTTGGTCTGTCGCATTAGCAGGCAATGCCTTGAGACCTTCTTGGAATGAATTACCGCCAGTTTGTTCTTCGACCTTGCGACTTGAAGCAACTGTCTTACTGCCATCAACTAACTGAAAAGCTTCGACATCAGCCGCTCCTGGGATTCTAAGGTCTTGCATTGAGTGGAATTGGTCCGGGTTGGATTCTAGTGCTTGAATATACTGCGCGTTTTGTTGAGGCGTGGTCAGATTTTCGACCTGCACTATTTTGTCCGGCGCTTTAGGCGCTTCAGTTTTTTCGATTTTTTGTGTGTCGTCAGGCATAACACCTTATGCCCCCCAACAAACCGAGTAAAAGCTGTCAATGATAGAACGATAGCTTAATTACTACAAACGAGCGATTGTAAATGTGTAGGCTGGCATGGTTGTTCGGGGCTTGCATTTTTATCTTCAACTGCAGCTTCTAAAATTTTCGCTGTTGGCGAAAAAGCTGAGCATTTTGATCTATTAGATGCCTGAGCATGTCTTGCAGAATCGCAGGAGCGTTGGACAGATTGGATTTGTCGAATTTTTTGATTGATATACCAAATTCATACGGTATCGCGGGAGATACTACTATCTAAAAGACGATGCTTGAATATTAGTTCTATTTGACAATCGCCAATCAGAAGTGTTGAATCGGTTTTTGTGATTCGTCTTTTGAGCTGTTGGAATTTCTAGCCTTGAAGGCGTTCGTTGGATAAACGAAGGACGAAACAACAAGAATAAATATTGCGGGAAGCCTTTGTTTTGACTTCAGATTTTGAGGTGGAAACCAACTCCCAAAAATACCCAGCTAAAGAAGGGAAAGTCGGCACGCTCTGAGATATCGCTCTTGTTGTGGTGGTAGATTTTACCAGCCTGTGAGCGTTTATAGAGTTTGATAAAAATATGGGGCAAGCGAGGGGACTTGAACCCCCGAGTGCTGATACCACAAACCAGTGCCTTAACCACTTGGCGACGCCTGCCATACTGCGAGTACCGCAAATTCCATTATACACAAACGTCAAATAAGGTCTCAAATTAGACTTACTTTGCGCCACAAAATGCAAAGAAAGGTGGCAAAACCCGGGCCAGTGCGCCTCCAATCACAAAGGCACAGATCCAGGAGCCTATCCAGATTGTCATTGCAATTTTCAAGCCGCGCTCTTTTATCATGACGCCCACTGTAGCGATGCATGGCACAAAAAGTGTGATAACAATCATGGCAGTGACCGCCTGCGAGGCAGTAAGTGCAACCTCGGTCAAGCCAAACGAGGCAAAATCCCTGCGAACTATACCTAATATAAATGTAGTAGGAATTCGAGGGTCGCTAGGGAGTAACAACCACTGGGTCACAACCGGTTTGAGCCAATTAACGAATGTTTCTAGCCAACCAAGCATTTGCGCAATCGAAACCACTGCTCCAGCCAGGGCAAACATTGGAAGGGCCTCGCGCAAAAAAGCAAAAGTCTTGTTCCATGTTTTTTTAAGCACGTTATCTGCGCGCGGAAGGCGCATTGGCGGCAGGTCTATAATTAGTGGTTGCGATTTGCCCGGTAAAATTTGATTGAGTAAAAGCCCTGATACTGCAAGAATAAGCCCAACGACTGTGCCATAAACAGCCCAGGCGTAAACTCCACCTGCACGTGCAAGCGTGCCAGTGACCACTCCTAATTGAGCAGAACACGGAATTGCAATTCCAAGCAAAGCAGTGGCAATTATTTTTTCGCGCGTGCTTGTGAGTAATCTAGTGGTGATAGTCGCCATGGTCACACAGCCAAGACCTAAAATTAAGGGAATAATCGCTCTGCCATTGAGTCCAATTCTGTTCATTAATCTATCGACGAGTACTGCCAGCCTTGGTAAATAGCCGGAGTCTTCGAGTAATGCCAGACCAAAATAAAATGCAGCAACTAATGGAAATAAAAGTCCAAGCAGATAAGTCACAGTAAGAGTGAGTACGCCGTATTCGCCAACAAGCAAATTGCCTGCAATAGATAAAGGATTGTTTCTATATTTCCAGAAATCAAAGGCGACTTCGGCTTTGGGGGCTGAATTTAAAAGATTGTCAATTTGCGCTTTTTGCTCATTGGTAGATGCTGCATTTGGTAGTGAAATGACTAAATCTTTGTATTTTATTTCACTTGGAAAAACAGTGGCAGCCAGTTTTCGAACATTTGGCTCCCAGTGCACTTTCATCCCTTGCTTTTCTGTTAAATCAACCAGATCGCCAGCTACCCACACTCCCAATAACTGATAGAAAATAAGATAACAAATTGCAAGGGCTGAGACAGAGCCAAAGAACGGATGCAGAAGCAAGCGACCAAGTTTAATAGAAGTAAGTGTGCCAAGCCCTTTATCTACAACAAGGCGCGAGACTATCTCGTCCACCTTGGCTCGGCGGTCACTATATATAGTGTCATCAATTCGGAGTGACTGAGGAATTTCAGAAAGTTCGCTTAGTGTGATCTCGTCGCCTTCAATAAAGAGTAACGCCCTTGCCTGGTCTAGGTTTTTATTGTTTGCTTTCGACAGTACAAGCTGAATCTGATTAGTTACGGCTTGGGGTGAAATACCAGGTCGAGTACTGTCTATTTGATTCAGAATTTCTTGGATGCCTAGCTTTTTGACTGCAACGCATTCGATAACAGGAATACCAAGTTCGACTTGAAGAGCGCTTGTATCTATTTTTAAACCACGTTTTAAAGCCTCGTCTACCTGGTTGATGACCAGCATAAGCGGCTTTTGCGTGTCGATTAATTGTAGAGTCAAAAACAAGTCGCGGTCCAGGCTCAGCGCTGAAGCGACATTTATGATGATGTCGCCCTCAAGCATTATTTTGCGAGTGGCGCGCTCTTCGTCGTTGATGCTCGATATGCCATAAACGCCTGGCGAATCGTAAAGGTCGAAATCTCTCAAACTGGCGTGGGCAATATCAATTGTAGTGCCAGGATAATTTGAAACGTCTGCGTTTAGCCCAGAAAGAGCGTTAAAGATAACCGATTTGCCTACGTTGGGGTTGCCCACTAACACGACGTGTTTGCGTTTTGTGGCTATAGGAGCCACTTTGGCATCGCTTGTAATGGTTTGGGTTTTCATAACGTCACAAACAGATTAAGGAAATTACACCATTCATTGGTGGAGCCAACCTCTTCAGCCCCATTATATGATTTCTTGTTTCTTTTTTAATTAGAGCAAGGACCCATCTGATATTTTTATTGGATGCGCAAACGTCTTCTTGCTTCGTTTTTAACTGTTCTTGCTGTTCTTTTCGCTTTGCCCACAACACAAGCGCTTGGACAAGAAACTGTGCTTGCGCCACCCTCTCATGTGCACAACGACCATGCCGTTGCAGACGGGCATCTGAAAAACGGATGCAAAGTCATTCTTTTGCCTGAGCCAAGTTATCCGGCGGTATCCTGCCAGCTCTGGTTTCATACGGGCTCGCGCAACGACCCTCCAGGGCTAAACGGGTTGTCTCATGTTATAGAGCATATGATTCAGAATCGTATGCAGCTCGACAAAGACGGTGTCGCTCAGCGATTAATTGAGTGTGGCGCAAAGTTTTCGGCTTCTACAAGCGACGATTTCACCTTGTTTGTCGAAAATCTTCCTTGTGAAAATCTCAACACGGCTATTGCGGCATTGCCGAAGTTTCTTAATCAATCGCCATTTACAGATAATGAGCTGAAAGTGGCAAGCAAACAAGTTATGGCTGAAATTGAAGAGCAGAACAAACAAAAGTCACGTTTGCTAGATCTAGAAATGCGTCATCTGGCTTATAGACAGGCAGGATACTCGAATCATCCAGGAGGGGATCCGGCTTCCATTGAGCAGCTTGAAATAAATGAGCTAAACAAATATTTCGTCAAACATTACGGACCGCCTAATGCCACAATTGTTTTGTCTGGCAATATTGGCGCTCAGCAAAATATTTTGAGCCAGCTCGACAAAAACATCGGGCATATTAGCTCGCAGCATCCGCGCCCAGAGTCGCGTTTCGTTCATCCAAAACAGAATGCTGAGCGTCGTTCATTTTTGAAAGTGGCAGCGGATAGTCCCGAAGCACTTGTTGCCTATCAGGCCGTTTCACTGACAAGTCTTGATGCTCCAGCTTTCATGGTGCTTGAATCTGTTTTGAACGCAAACAATGGTGGCATTCTGGTCAATCATTTTCTTGAGACCAAACTTTGCTCATCGGCTCGTGTAAGCTTTGAGTACAAGCGTCACCCTGGACTGTTTTTATTGCATTTAAAAGCAAGACAAGGAGTGGACCTACAGGCGGTTCTGAGCGAAGTAGATTTAATGGTTAACACGCTTAAAGATAATCCGTTGAATTCTGAGAATATCGAGCGAGCCAAAAATCAGACTTTATTTAATTTGCAAGCCTCGCGCACAAGTCCCTTTCTATCAGCTTTTCAGTTAGGACTTTTCGACGTGACAGCCAATGGACAGAAAGGCACTCTCAAAGAATTGGAAAATAAAATCGCAAAAATTACGGCACAAGATGTACGTAGTTGCGTGCAAAAACATTTTGTGCCTACAAATAGGTCAATAGTATCTCTTGGTGTAAAAGAGTCAGCAAAGTCTATTTTAGACCAAGATGATTTTCATCCAAAGGCTGTCACTATGGCTGGCTACACGCCGTGTTCCTTTCCTGTTCAATCAGCGATGGCTGCCACTATGAGCAGTGGCGAGCAGAGTCAAATACCTCAAGCCATTTCAACAAGAAAGTTGCCAAACGGTTTATCGCTCACTGTTTTACAAGTTAAAACAAGTCCAGTTTTAGAAATTGCTGGCGCCTGTAAGGCTGGTCTTGCCTATAATCCGCCAGGGAAACCAGGTTTGGCTGAAGTGCATGCTCAAGTGTTAAATGGTGATTCGCTAAAAATTAGTCAAGTGAAGACGACTGAATTACAATTTATGAAAGGGCTGCCCAGGCGCGATTTGATTTATTTCAATCCCGAAAAAATCAAACTCACTTTTAGAACAAGAGCGTTTTGCGAAGACTTAGAATCGCAGCTCAAGCTTGTTTTCCATCATTTGATCGAACCATCAGTCAACGCCACCACGCTTGAGCGTGCCAAAAGAGTGGTGGAAGATGGCATCATGTCGGCCGAAAAACAGCCTGAAAAACGCCTTGAACGTGCAATTTTGCGCAATTGCTTTACACCTCAATCTGCCCTTGCGCCAGATGAGCCAGCTCAAATTTTAAAATCGGTCCAGGACATAAGCGAAGAAGACGTGACTAAGTTTCATTTGCAACATGTACAGCCCTTCGAGACATCTATAGTGATTGTTGGCAATATTTCGATGGACCAGGCCTATCGGGCTTTGAGCGCTGCACTTGAGGGGCACAGCTTTAGTGGACAAATAGAATCCAAAATTGATACCAATCTAAAGCAAATGCCAAAGAAAATACTGATCAACACATCATCTAATTCGTCTGGCTCGCGCGAGACTATGGTTGCTCTGGGGCGAGTTTATCCTGATTCATTCAGCAATGGAAAATTGAGCAGATTGCTTTTGGCTAATTGCATCATGTGCGAGCATCCACTGTATTCGGCAACTGTCAAATATTTTGGTACCGATTCCAGTTTTCACAAAATAACATCAGATGTATCGCCATTGGATAATCATAGTATCTGGAAACTGATTGTGGCTGGACCTCAGGCGGAGACTAAGAATATTTTGAATGCGGTGAAGCAATCTATCGCTGATACCAAATTTGGTTCGCCTGACGATGCTCGCATATATAAGATCAAAGAGTTTTTGAACGGTGAGATTTGTTTGCGCAAAATGGAAAACATGCACAAGCTCGCCGGTGCCATGCTTGATGGATTGTCTACTACCGGGCAGGCTGATGCGTGGTGGCAAGTGCGCAAAGAAATCTTGCAAATTAAGCCAGATATGGTGAGAGCATATCTTTTGCAAGAATTCGTACCCGAGTTGTCTTGCCTTGTAGTGTCATCTGACAGCAAAAGTTTGAAACAAACTCGCGGTTTTAACCTCAAGTAAATTAACTATTTCCAATCGAATTTGGGCGATTAAGCCTATTCTCCTTGTTTGTGAATAGGGACTTAAAAACCAAAGTTTTGCTCTTTTGAAATGCAAAATATATAAGATGTGTTCGTTGACAGATATCAAGACTATGCCGCCTTTTGGTGGATCGTAAATATATTTGCGCCACTGCTTTGTGGCGCATTAGGTTAACTGGCGCACATAAAGCCGAGTTTTGGATAATGTAAAGAGGAGAAGCGTACTTTGCGAATTAATGTCGAGTAGGCAAAGGGGCAGTGGGTGGCGTTCTTGGGGTGCTTGGCAATTTCAATTTAATTGAAAAGTAAGTACCTGTAAGGTTTTTGGGATGCAGTAGGGGGTTTGACTTACAGACGGTGAGTTCGATAAGATTTGCCAAGAATTACGGAGCCATACAAATTGCCTATGGAAACAACCGCTATCGAAGGCATCCCCGAACTAGTTCGTGATGATGTTGCTTTCAATTCAACTTCGGCGAATCACATTCAAGGAACATTTAAAGGACTAAGCAGTCCTCTCTTGTCTCCTTATACGCCGCAAGATAACAAAGTCAGTCTAGGAGGTCTGGAAGACTTGTTGGAGACTAATCAAGAAGTGCTAGAAACTCAAAAGTCAGACGAACTAGAAGTTCTTTGGCCCGGAGTGCACCATGAGTTAATTCCTCAAGCAGCCAAACGCAACCCATCCTTTTATATGATGTTGGGATTCATTGGCGGCGCTGTTGTCTCGCTTGCTGTAGTTGGAGTTTACTCTCTCGCCTCAGCCAAGATTGCCGAGGGGGGAGCACAAAAAAATGTAGTTATCGCCAAAGGTGCAGCACCTAGTGCCAGCCAAAGTGAAACTATGAACTCAAACACTGTTGATCCAAGTTCAGTTATCGTGCCTGTCAGCAGCACTTACGAAGTGAAAACAGGTGACACTCTTGCTTCAATTGCACTTTCTAATTACAAGAAAGTGACACCTCGTTTGATTGATGCCATTGTTGAGCACAACAAATTGAAAAGCGCTCACATGCTTGGTTTGGGTCAGAAATTGACCTTGCCTCCTTATCAAACTCAAACCAGCCGATTGGCAGCAACCGACCAAGGGCGAGTCAACTAAGAGTCCCGACTTCAATTGGAAAACGAATCTGTCCCAGATGTGGTGAGCACTTTAGGCATGCTTGCCAGTCATCTGCCAGGCTATGAGATGAGGCTGCCTCAATTGGCTTTGTCTAAGTCGATTGAACGGGCTTTTTTAACTGGAAAAACTGGCATATTTGAAGCCGGTACAGGAATTGGTAAGAGTCTTGCTGCTCTTGTTCCTGCCGTTTTGTCACGTAAAAAAGTGGTTGTTTCTACTGCCACCATTTCTTTGCAGGAGCAATATATAAAGAAGGACATTCCCCTTCTACAAAAGCTTGTTCCGTTCGAATTCAATTATGCACTGCTCAAAGGCCGAGGCAATTACGCTGGCATCAGGCGCTTTAATGACTTCGTGGCTGAAAATCCCAAAAGTAATGCAATCGGCGACGAATTTGTGGAGTGGTTAAACGAGAGCGAAACCGGCGATATAAGTGAACTCGACTTCACTCTGCCTGGTGAAATTTGGCAGGAAATAAACTCGGATGGTGAAGACTGTTTGAGACAACGCTGTCCTAATTTTTCTGACTGCTTTTATTTTGGTGCTCGCGAAGCGGCGGAACATGCCGATATACTAGTGGTTAATCATAATCTCCTTTTGGTTGATGCCGCATCTGGTGGCAACGTATTGCCCAAATATGACCTGCTCATTATAGATGAAGCGCACCACTTAAATGATATTGCTACCGAGGCATTTAGCTCGCAGATAAGTAGTCGAGGGCTCAAAAGACTGAGGAACAAAGCAACAAAACAGTTGAATGCTCCAATAAAATTGCTCGAAGACATAGAATTCGACTCGCACGGACTTTTTCACCGATTGCGCAATGATTTTGCTTTTAATAAAAAGCGAGTGAGACAAAGTATCGCAGAGGCTGAGCCTATGCTCATGTCATTGCACACGCTTAGAGGTTGGATTGAATCTCAAGATTATGAAAATGTTCTTGATGTTGATCTAGCCAAAGAAAAATTGAAGCTGAAAGCAAAATCGATTATTTCTACAATAGATAGATACATAAAATGTCTTGATTTGCTCAAGCTGCCTGATTCTAACTGGGTTATATATGTCGAGCAATCGACTAATCCTAACCATGAAAACTTTTCGGTTACTGCATCTCCCTTGGATGTGTCGGGTTTTATAGCTGACAATCTTCTTGCTAAAGCTGGCTTACACTCTACCGTTTGTATGTCAGCCACTCTTGCTACCGCAGGCGATGATCCATTTGACTATTTTAAAACTTCAGTTGGTGTAATAGGTCCAGTTGTACAGGACAAGTTTCAGTCACCCTTTGATTATAAGCACCAGTCGATGCTTTTCTTGCCTGGCAGAAAATCGTATAACCTACCAAACCCAAATGATGCTGGATATATTACCGAAGCCAGTCGCGTAATTGAGCATCTGATTGAATTGAGTCATGGCAGAGCGTTTATTTTATTTACCAGTAGAAGCGCTTTATTTAGAGCCTTTGAGATTATTTCTAAACGACTACCTTATGAAGCTCGAAGACAAGGCGAAATGCCAAGAAATAAATTGCTTGAGTGGTTTAAAGTAACACCAAATGCAGTACTATTTGGAACATCTTCCTTTTGGGAGGGCGTTTCAGTCGATGGCGACCAGTTGAGTCTTGTTGTGATAGACAGAATTCCCTTTCAAGCTCCAGACGACCCCATCTACGAAGCTCGCTGCGAGCGTTTAAAAGAAGGCGGCGAGAAAAATTGGTTCGGTGATTTGGCGCTGCCTTACGCTATAACTCGTTTGAAGCAAGGCGTGGGAAGACTGATTCGCACTCAGTCGGACAAAGGTGTTGTGGCAATCTTAGACCCACGCTTAACTGAAAAAGCTTACGGTCAGAAAATTATTGAGTGTTTGCCACCTATGTCAGTGACGCACAACATGCAAGATTTGCCCAGCTTTTTTAACGTCAATTCGCTTACAAAGTAAGCTGAAAAATTGATTTGGACAGTTTATTCAGCCGGCAGTTCGTCTGATGTGTCGATGTCAACATCGCTTATATCCTCCACTTCGCCAGGCACGATGCAGAGCGGAATCTCAGAGTTATTTATAAGATAGCTAACAATTGGATTTAGCTTTTGAAAAAAGGTTCTACGCTTAGGATCTATGGTGCCAAGAAAAAGCAAATCAGCACCAAGTTCGCGCGAAACACTAAGTAAGTCTTTTGCCACTTCGCCCATGCGTATTTCGCCTGAAGCCTTTACACCTTTGCTTTTCAAATCGGCAATAACACGGTCGACTAGCTTATTTGCTTTTAAGTTGGGGCGCTCTGATGCCACCAATTGTGCCACTACGCCTACCTTTTCGGGATCGGGCATGATTCGAAGTAAAATAAGCTCAGCATCGAGTGCGAGTGCTTGTTTTTCAGCCATGGCTAAAACTTTGGCGCTTCTTTTGGGACTAGTAAATGCAACAACCAGTTTCACAGCTTACCTCTTATCCATGCCAAACCAATTTCAATAGTAAATAACACCCTGCAGAAAGTGCAAAAGCAACGGGAAAGGTTAGTACCCAAGCTAATACTATCAGTTTCAAAGTCTTGGGGTTTAGCTTTTCGCGACCATACGATGGAATAGTTCCACCGGCCACAGCCGAGCTTAGTGTGTGGGTTGTGCTTATTGGAGCGCCTATGTGGGATGCGACCATGATTATTAGAGCCGTCGACATCGAAGCGCCAAAGCCCTGCGAGTGAGTCAACTTTTCTTTGCTTATCTTTGTGCCCACTGTACGAATTACTTTCCAACCGCCAATCACAGTTCCAAGTCCAATTGCAGTTGCGGCCGAAATCATGACCCAGAGAGGTATATCAGTTGTGGTGTATCCATATTGACTGAAGTGGGTGCCCAAGATCAGGGCAATAATGCCCATCGTTTTTTGACCGTCGTTGCCGCCGTGGCTAAAGCTTACTGATGCACTTGAAAAAATGTGAGCCCATCGCATCATCTGTCTACGACTTTTTAATTTAGCAGGGTCTTCCTCTTTATTATTTTCTTGCGAAACCAAGAGTGCAAGCCAGGTTATAAGCGCACCAGCTCCAAATCCCACCAGTGGCGATACAAGCAAAGCCAAAAATACTTTGTTCAGTTCATGCCACTCTACGCCGCTTGCTCCTGCAGCCATAACGCCTGCACCAAATAGAGCACCAATCAAACAGTGCGAGGAACTAACTGGAATTCCATGCCACCATGTGAATAAATTCCAAATAAGTGCCGATACAAGCACTGCAACCACAATTGGTAGAGTGACATGATCGGCTGGAATAATTTTAGTTATCACTTGAGCAACCGCTGTTCCCACAAGCAATGCGCCTAAAAAATTGAGAATACCGCTCATAAATATGGCGATTCCCGGTCTCAGAGCCTTGGTATAAATTACGGTTGCAACTGCGTTTGCAGTGTCGTGGAAGCCGTTTACGAAGTCGAACCCAAGTGCCAGAGCGACAGCTATGACGGCGATTACTGTGTCCACAGACATTAGTTATTCTTAAGAGGCTAGAAGCCTTCTCAAGCTCCTTCTTTAGGTGATGACATTCTCTGTTGAATATCAATTCTTTGGTAAAGTAGAGGTTAAGGATAGCCTATTGGCAGACGACTTTTACAGGTCTAAGTTGGGGAGTTAAATTATTAGCTCAAAGTCCGATGATAGAAAAGCCCCGCACGACGAGGACGAAGATGTCCTTGATTCAAGTCGGGTTAATTCGCCCAAACAAGCCAAAATGCTAAAGCAGGCTGTGGCCAGTAATCCTGATGCTTTCGTTTCCTTCTCTGAAGGAATGGCAACAGTGGATAAATTCGAACTCATTTATGACTCGATGACATCCGCTTGCGCACTTCCTTTAGCCTCTCAAGAATTCGTTTCTTTTAGTCAGGGCATGTCTAACGTCGATAAGTTCGAGCTGATTCATTCGGCTGGCTTCGTCCATAAAATGGGAAATATCACTTCATTTGCTCAAGCGGCAGAAGTCCTGGCTCAGTTATCACAACTTTCAGATACACTTTGTCGACTTTTGACCGGTGTAAAAAGCTATCCCTCTCTCAACCTGGTTTCAGTTGAATGGAAACAATCACCTGAGCATAAAGAATTTTGTGCCCATCAAAATTTATTGCAGCTTGACTCGCACTTAAACATAGAAGAAACCCTTCTGGATTTATGTCACCAGCTATATCACCTGGCTAATCCCTGTATTAATAGGCTTTATGGCAAGGAAAAATTAGACCTAGAAAATTTCAAGGACACCATGCTCTGGAGCGAAGCGGCAGCCCTGATATGCGAGACTGCTCTTCGCCATGAACTTGGCTTTCTAGATTCGAGTCCTGTCCAGTTTTTGGTTCAAGACAAAAACGAAAAGTACTATGTCGACCTGGATCAGTTTTTGGTCAAAAGTAATCTTGAAGAATTATGCAAGCTCCTTGCCAAATCGATGGTTCGCGGCTCCAGCAGTATCACTATGAGCGAATGGATAGCTACTGCATATGAAAGTTATATAAGAACGTTTAAGCAACGCTCTGGATTGATCAAAGTTTAAAACTAAACTAAATCTAGTACGCGGGCGAAGTATATCTAGCTTCAACCGGCTCAACTGCATGGGTGTCTGCATAGACCCAGAGGTCGCCTGGACGCCAGTGCATGGGCTGTTTGCTCAGGAAACGAAATACGAGCAATTGGCGAATAATGCGACGGGCGGAAGGATTACCGTCGCCGCGCTTATCATTGGCTAGCCTTGTTCGCAACTGAATTGCCTCGCGCTTGGTCCAGCAAAATGCAGGTCCTGGATTTGCACCCTTGGAACGGCATAAAATAGCTACTTTCCCCGAGGGCTGCGGCCAACCTAAAACGTAATAATTTTCTTCATGCATACCCTCTAATAATAGGGCAAAATCGAGAGATGAGAAGCCCTCAACATATAGTAATTTTTCATCCTGCCGCCATCGGTGATTCTATGATGGCAACTCCCGTGGCTATGGTGCTGAAGAATTCTTTTCCAGACGCAAAGATTACTTATTGGTCACATTCAAGTCTGCGACCGCTTGTGCTGGATATGTGTCCGTATATAGATTCGTTCATGGATTTCAAAAAAGAAAATGTTTTTCGGTTACTTGCTCAGTTGAAAGCCACCAAATGTGATTTATTCATCGACCTGTCAGCGTCCTTGCGTGGCGGCTTTCTGTCTGCTTTGGGTGCGAAAAAAGCATTTTGTATGACCAAGCAAAAAATGGGCGATATAGCTTTTGGTCATATGGTGGATAACTTTCTTGATACCATCAGGCCTGTTTGTCCTTCGTTGCCCGAAAAGCTTTTCCCGACTCTTGATGTTAATAGAATCAAAGCATCTGACCTGTCACCAGATGTGGTGCAGTTAGTTCAAAATAATTCTGACTTGATTGCCATCGTCCCTGGTGTTGGTAAATTGCGCCCAAATAGAGCATGGCCAGAAACGAATTGGATTGAGCTTATTCAAAATATTTTGGCATCAGGAAAATATTTGCCAGTACTTATTGGTGGTCCCGAAGAAGTAGCTTTAGGCTTGAATCTAGCAAGTAAGTTTCCAACTTGCATAAACTTGTGCGGCAATTTGAGTCTGGCTCAAACAGCCTATGTGCTTAAATACTGCAAGCTCGTAGTCTCTGCCGATACAGGACCTGCCCACATCGCCACTGCAGTTGGAACGAACGTAGTTGGAATGTATGGACCGACTCAATCCAGTCGCTACGGACCATATGACTGTCGTGCGAGTGCGATTGATGTAAGCAATCAGTGCAAATGTCTCTATGAAAAGGCTTGCAAGCTCAATTCAGGTGAAGCAAGCGGCGAGTGCATGAAATCGATAACCACCCAAGTTGTGTTGGACAAGCTATAAAACTAAACTGGCGCTTCAATTAATCTTCTTGACAAGCGGGCGCGTCGGTCATAGTATAAGGTGGCATATTTACTATTAATTGGAAAAATTTTTTGCAAACGTTCCCTTCCAGAGGTTTAGTCTATGGCTGGTACTGAAGCCGCAGAAGTCGATGCAGGAAAAAAAGTCGTTGCTCCCATAGAACCAGTTCCTGCTGGCTCAGACGTAATTCGAGATCAGCCGCTAGCGCCCGCTGATTCCTCCAGGCAACTCCTCACAGACAATGCTCTTGCTAGCGGGAACGATATCCGTATTCAGCCAGGTACAGTGGCTCCAGGAGTTGTGACGATAACTCCTGACAGAGGCGAGCCCATCAAGGGTGTCGTTACTAAAGTCGGAAATGCCAATCTTCTTACTACTGCAAACAATGATGTTTACCAATTGAACACTGCCGACAAAGGGACTATCGAGTCAATTACTCAAATAAAACGAGACGGTGTGCCAATTCTTTCGCGTGAACAGGCTCCGTTGGACGTGAAGAGGGCCACTTACACAGACACCGCTAACAACTTGACTGCGCCCATTGTCAAAATCACCGATACTTATCGCGGAGCGACCATCACGACGGGTGGAGCTGAAAACCCCTTGCTGACCGGTATTGTTAAACCTGAAATACTGAGTGGCAGTGTCCTTCCAGGGGTTGGTTTTGAAAGTGGCGTGCCTGGAAAAAGAATAGCCGCACCCGTTCCGACACCAGAAGTTACTGGTGAAACTATGATCAAGGTTCGTGCGCTTCCAGAAGCATTACAAAATGAAATTGGTCTTCACAAGGGTGTTGTGCCAGTAAGTGCGCTGCCAGCAGAAGGCAGACTGTTGGTTACTGATGCAATCAAATCTGGAACACTTAGAATGGATGATGGCGTTTATAAGGGCTTCGGGCTTAAATCTCAGCCATACATCAGAACAGAAGCCGCCCCTGTCGTTCTAACAGGAAACGTTGATGTGTCTGTGCCTAAAGTTGGTCCGCACGGAATTCCCGACTTGTCTTATAAGGGTACTTTTCCAGGTGTGCATGGACCCGATGTACTCAACCCAAAAGGGATAGCAGATGGATTGCCGCCATGGGCGGTCCGAAATTTCGGCAATAATCCGGGCGATTTAGTCATGCGCGATCCAAGCAAAATGCCTGGATTCGATTTAGGTGGAGAGCGCGGCATGCGCAATATGCTCGAATTTTGGAAAGGCATACAAGGTCTGAAGCCCGGGGATAATTTGAATAGTCTGTTCGATATGATGAACGGAAAAATGAGTGGCAGAGATCTCATTCGTTTAGGTGACTTCCTCACTGGACAATTAGGTCGCAAGGGCAGTGACGCGCTTGGAATGCAAGACATCATGAATTTGAGCGCACTGTTCAAAGGTTTTGGTGATAAAGCTGGGCTTAATATGCAGCTTGGTGATAATAGATCTAGCCTTATGATGACGTTTGGATTAAACGGCAGATTCGATTTTCAAATTCGTTTTGGCGCTCTAACTCTGGGTTTTGGTGATAGAGGGCAATCTGGTCTTCAGCAAATCGGTAGACTCTTGTTCACTTCAGATGGTCGTCAGACTCAAGCATCACTTGGTACTGGTAGCCTTAGAGCGGGAGATATTCTCTCGCGTGGATTTACTGGACAAGGGCAAGGACAATGGAATCCGTTTGGTCCTAGTAATGGAGATGGTACACTTCGAACTACTCAACTCACAGCTAATTTGACACAAGGCAATCGCGATTTTATTAATACGTTGCGAGACAATTCTGCAAAATTGACTCAACAACTGGATGCATCCAAACTTGCTCAAATGGCTAAGGCACCGGGTCTCTTGCCGGGTGATTTAAGACCAGGTCAACAACTCGATCCGGCTGGCAAAAATCTTATTCAGCAAAACTTTGATCCCCTAAGACAAGATGTTGGTAAATTACAACCTGGACAAAGACTCGACGGTCCTAAAATTCTTACCGGTAACATTGAAATGGATGCTCGCACCACGGACGGTATGGGCGGTCGTCGCGGTCCACTTACTGCTGCTGCGCATGAAGCATCCATGAAGGGCGATTTGCAAAACCTTCAAGGAAAAGGCGAGCAGCTTCTACCTGGCGCCAAATTGCCTGGCGAGAAGCTCACTGTCGAGGAAGAAGCGGCAAAAAGAAAGCTTGAAGACGAGAAGAAAAAAGGTGATGTTCGTACAGGCGAGCAATTTATAAAAGATGAAGAAGAGCGTAAAGCAAAAGAACGACGCGAACAGGAAGAAGATCGCCAAGAGGAGTTGGAAGCTCTTAACGAACAGGATGAAGCCAAACGAAGAGCTTTGTTGCTAATTTTAGAAGCGCGCAGAAAGCGCGAGAAAGAGTTAAAAGAAAAAGCGTTAAAAGATCAGATAACCAAACAAGAAGAAGCGAAGCGCGCGCAATATCGAGTTGCTGTTGGCGATTCGCTTGAAAACATTGCCACCAAACAACTGCGAAATCCCAGATTGGCAGGACTTATTTTTGACATTAACAGAAAAGTGGTGCCAATTAAATTTATGAATGGCAAAGAAGTCGCTGTTCTTAATGTCGGAGCCATTCTCTCTCTGCCTTCGGTGAAAGAGATTAAAGACTTTTCGCAAGCTGGATTTACACTTGGTCCTAAATTCAACAAAGTAGACTTCACCATGCCTGCAGTTTCGCAGCAAGGTAAGAGCGCTGAAGATGAGCTTGAAGCGATGTTCGGCTCCAATTGGCATGGAACTGAAGCAGGCGAAGGACAACCAGACCAATCACAAAATGTACCGCAAAATGGAAAGAGTCAACAAGAAATGGATGAATTCACCAAACGTCGCCAAAACATAGAAAGCGTGCTTGGACAAATGGGACCAAAACGAGCTGCTGATGGCAGAATGCGTTACACCGTACGGCTTGGTGACACGCTCAAATCAATTGCAATGAAGCATCCTGGTTTAGAAGATGTATCGTCCTGGAGATTACTTGCTGAGTTAAATAATCTTTCGACTGATACCGATGCAAATGACAATCCAAAAGCAATTGTGCCGCGTGGTTCGGTTCTCATGATACCAACCAGAGCCGAAGTAGAAGAGCACAAAAGAAAAATGGGGTTGCGAAAAGCAATTTTACTTCCCGGACAAAATGTCACCACTGGTAGTGCGTTGCCAGCGCTCAAACATTGTCCGAATTGTGGGCAAAAGTCATTGCATACAGCGACATTGTGTGACTGTGGAAGCGAGTTTGTGACTGATTCATTGTCGGTAAATCCTGAGCAAGTAAATCCGAGTGCACCATATCTGGTGGGTGCTGAAAGTCAACCAAGCTCGCAAGCAGTTACAAATAGTTTTCTCACTGGTCATCCTGCAAAAAAGGAAGATAGATTTGATTTGGCTGCAAAATCAGGACATGTAGACGGCGACCACTGGAGCGATATTGCTAATCTCGATCCTGAAACTCGCATAGTCAAATTGAATTCTGTTTTTGATCCTAGTCTTGAGTTTTCACTCTTACTGCTTCAAGCGCTAGTTGGGGAGCGATGGCTGCCTGTAGCTGGTTATGAAATGCGTGAGGACGCTGCAATCAGAATTGACTACACCGAAGCCAAATCTCGAAGCACTGTCAAAATCGATTTGCCTCCTTCAGCCGCCCAGGATTTGGCAAAAAACGACCTGGTTAAAAACTGGCAGAACTATAAACGTAAGTTTGTGACCATTTTGCCCCAACAGGGCGCTGCAAAAATTAACGATTAGGTCTGCAAACCCGCACTGGCGCCTGTCCGGAAAAATTAATGTAAGTAGTAGAAAAATGTTGTCTAACTTACATCTAAATTGCTTAGATATATGTAATATAGGCAAACCCGGTGCTTGGAAACACCCCTTACCAGACCCGCGTTTTTAGCGACTCCACTATATAGGGCGCCCCGCAGCTATCGAAGCTGTCAGTGAGCGCATGTATCCCTCGGGAAAATTTTTAGGAAAATTCGAAATGGCCACCGAAGCCGCTGAACCAGTAGAAGATCAAAGTAAAAAGAAGTCGACTGACGCTCCGGCTGAGGTCGTGCCAGATGCTACGGCTACAGCTCTTCAGGCGTCGATCAAACCTGATGATAAACCAGTTGTTGCACCTGATACTTCTGCTGTGGCCTTAGCTGATACGGTCAAAGTGGGAGATACCACTGGAGCCTTAGCAACTAACCTTACAATTGCTGCGGCTACAGACACGACCGAACGAATGTTGGCTCCTGTTGAAATAGCTCAAGGCAAACAAAACAGATCACTGCTAGATCGTTTATGGTCGAAAGCTACAGGGGCAGAAGGCGTCAACCTTTCAGTTGGTACGAACTCAAGAGGTGTTCTGAAGGAATACCCCTTAGAGCCAGGCGCACCTCAAAACCCAAATGACGATCCTGGAGTAGTTTCGAGAATTGAAAAAGTTACGTCAACAATCAATGGCGTTGAGTCAACATCAACCTTTGAAAGAGATAGTAAAGGTGATTTGACTAAATTGACCTTATTAAATGGTGCGCTGACTTATACCAAAGAAGGGAACTTTTGGAAGGGTGTTAACCACGCCGGCAATTTGGTTGGTAGTGATGGCAAAGAGATACTAGTCAACGGTAAGTCGGTATCTGCTATTGATGCCTCGTATAACGCGCAAGGCCAATTGGAAATCAAAGGTAAGCCTGTTGTTCCACCTGTAACTAATGGTTTGAGGATATATGAAGGAGACGTTCAAAACCGAGGTACCAGTCGTGGTGCTCTTATGTTCTTGGATTCTCAGAATAATACAGTCACTCAGCTCGATACTAGGACCGGTATCATTAAAACCGACAAAGTTTCACTTATGCATGGTCCAGAGGCTCCAGGACGAGTTCCTGAGTTTGTTGTGATTAGCGCAGTTGAAGCACAAGATGGCAAAGTAACGAACGTTACGAGGCAGAATGGTGAGAAATTTCAAGTCACTAGAGCTGCTGATGGAGAGCCTGAGAAACTTAGTTTCACTAACAAAGAAGGCAAGCAAGTTGAGTGGAAAAAGGTTGGACCAAACCAGTGGAATCTAGATGGAAAAATTGTAACCGGTAGTGTTGACGTTACTGGTGATGGAACTGTAATCGTCAATGATACAGTCAATAACGAGCGCACCACTATTGGTATCGATGGAAAATCTGAAGTCACAAAAATTGTTGGTTCTAGCGGAGACGAGCAAGATGGTTATTCAGTAAAAACCAATGATAAAGGTGAAGTAGAAAGAGTTGTATTTAAGGATCGTATTTACACTGCTAATGATGGTCTCAAGTTTAACCAGCAGGGTAATCCTTATATCGATGTTCCAAGTGCGCCAGGTGAATCTAATCAAATCGGTGATACCACTCGCGTGACTTTTAACCTCAAATATGACCCTACAACTAATATGGAAGCCGGTACTAGAGTAGAAGTCAGTCCAAAAGGTACAAGTGTGTACGACAATGGCGGCAGGCTCATGTACCGATATAAGGCTGGAGAGCTTCCAGGTCCTAACACCAAGCCAGTTGAAGCATACAAATATGCTCAGAATCCAGATGGTTCATATCGTGTAGTAGAATTCAACAATGGCTCAGGTGAATTTAAACTCACTGATCAAAAGCGTGATGGATTGGATGTTTGGAAAGGACCCAATGATCAGGAAATTGTTGGAAAAATTTCAGTCTTAGAAAATGGCAGTTTAAGAATTGAACGTAAAACTGCAAGCGGTCAACTTGAAACTGTTTACCAAACTACGTTGGGCACAACCATTGTTACGGACTCAAGTGGCAAGCGCGTAGTCCAAGATGCAAGGACAAATCCTCCCAAAGAGCTCATTTCCGAGACGCCAACTCAAAACGGCAGCGTTATAAAGATCAGAGATGGTGTTCCTCCAAATGGTGCCACTTACAAGTATGAAAAACCTTCAGACCAATATCCTCAAGGTAGATTCACATATACTGATGCATTAGGTAAGGAAGTTACTGCTGCTGGCAAAGTAGAAATTTTTGCAGATGGTTCTGTGCGAATAGAGAACCTTGATAATTTTTCTACTACAAGAATTGAGCCAACCGGAGAATCCAGAACTAAATTTAATAGAACTGGGGCAGTTGTTGATCGCGATAGCTCAGGTAATATTACTGAAACGAACGATGGCAAAGGTAACGTTCGCAAGTATCAATACGAGTTAGATCCCACAACCCAGCAGCCAAGGATCAATCGTGTTCAAGAAGGCGATCCCATGAATGGTGGGCAGGTTTGGTCGCTTCAACCCGATGGAACTTGGAAGAGTTCTAGAGGAGATAGCTTTGTTGGTGCGATGACTGTGGATAAAGAGTCTGGCAATCGCATCGTGGAAGATAGAACTTCCAAGACGTTGATTACCGAATCCGTCGCAGATGGGACTGTTAAACGCGAGAATTTAGAGAACGTTTCTTCTCAAGTAATTCAAGGCGACAAAGTACAGTCAAGCAAGGACAATCGCGGACAAGAAACTCAGTATTATCATGGACCCGATGGAAGAATAGATGCAGTAAAGCTTCCAGATGGAAGA